>Ga0255055_10000378_pt1 | contig 34840 bp, 35 predicted proteins | sample JV7_2_27_MG_FD_188633 | JGI IMG/M metagenome (GOLD analysis project Ga0255055, IMG submission 188633) | Seawater microbial communities from Jervis Inlet, British Columbia, Canada - JV7_2_27 | ecosystem: Environmental > Aquatic > Marine > Inlet | place: Canada: British Columbia | collected...
CGTCGCCCTCCTCGATCAGGGACATCCGTGCCAGCCGCTCCAGGTCCCCGGGGTGGAGTTGGGATACCTCGTCGAGGAGCCTGGCGTTGATCTCGTAGATGATCTCCAGGTGTCTCGGCAGCAGCTTCCCCAACAGGGAGATGGGCCACCGCTCCATTGCCTCCGGCATCACACTGTGATTGGTGTAGGCGAAGGTGCGTGTGGTGATCTCCCATGCCTGCTCCCATCCCAGACCTTCCAGGTCCAGGAGGAGGCGCATCAGCTCGGGAATGGCCAGGACGGGATGGGTGTCGTTGAGCTGTATGGCGGCGCGATCGGGGAAGAACTCCCAGTCCTCGTTCTGTAGACGAAAGCGGCTGAGAATGTCCTGCAGGGAGGCCGAGACCAGCAGGTACTCCTGCTTGACACGGAGCTCCTTCCCCTGCCGGGAATCGTCCCTGGGGTAGAGGACCTTGGTGATGTTCTCTGTGCGCAGCTTGTCCTCGCAGGCGCGGAGGTAGTCGCCGTGGAAGAAATAATCGAGATCGAACTCGCAGGTGGACCTGGCGGAGAAGAGGCGGAGCGTGTTCACCGTGTTGTTGTCGTATCCCGGCACCGGCATGTCGTAGGGCAATGCCAGAACGTCGTGTGTATCGACCCACCGATAGCGATGTTGACCGTGCTCGTCCGGGTAGGGCTCGACCCTCCCGTAGAACTGCACTCGGAAGGTGTGCTCCGGACGGGCGATCTCCCAGGGGTTGCCGAGTCGGAGCCAATCGTGCGCTTCTTCGACCTGATGCCCATCGCGGATGCACTGATGGAACATTCCGTAGTCGTAGCGAATGCCGTAGCCGTATCCCGGGAGCTCGAGCGTGGCCATGGAATCGAGAAAGCAGGCCGCCAGACGGCCCAGCCCGCCGTTGCCCAGTCTCGCTTCCTCCTCCAGCTCCCGGATCTCTCCCAGGTCGTAACCCAGCTCGAGCAACGCCTGCTCGCACTCCTCGTGGACCTGGAGGTTGATCAAGCTGTTGCCGAGAGTGCGCCCGATCAGGAATTCGAGCGACAGGTAGTACACCCGCTTGAGTTTCGGATCGTCGTAGTAGGCCCGCCGTGTCGCGATCCAGCGTTCGATGAGTCGGTCGCGCACCATTCTCGCCAGTGCGACGTAGAGGTCCGCCTTGGTCGCATGTCCCGGCACCTTGGCCTGAGTGAATGCGACGTGGTGTAGGAACGAGCGCTGGAGCGACCGCACGTCCAGGCCCAGACGCTCGCTGCGCCTCTCGGGCTCGACCGCGATCGGTTCCGATAGGCTCATGCCGGAGCGCCCCTGGGATCGAGCATCGTCAACACCTGGGGTATTGATCGGCGACAGCGGGGATCGAGTTGAGGCGCAACTCGCCGGGCAAGGCTGCGAGCCGCCAATCTTTTGCCCCGCAGGGGAGGAGGGCCGCCCCTGGATCCCCGAGGCTGCAGGATGCCGCGATCTGGGGGTGATCCCCCTGATGCGGGGGCGCTCTCAGCCCTTCCGGGGCTCAGACGTTGAAGCGGAAATTGACGACGTCACCGTCCTGGATGACGTAGTCCTTGCCCTCGACGCGCAGCTTGCCGGCCTCGCGGCACCTGGCTTCGCTTCCCAGGTCGACCAGGTCCTTCCAGTGCACGACCTCGGCGCGAATGAATCCCCGCTCCATGTCCGAGTGGACCTTTCCGGCCGCGCGGGGCGCCGGCGTGCCGCGCGGAACCGGCCAGGCGCGGCATTCGTCGGCGTTGGCGGTCAACATCGAGATCAGATCGATGAGCTGGTAGGCGCTGCGGATGAAGCGGTTCCTCGCCGGCTCTCCCAGGCCCAGCGACACCGCGAACTCCCGTTGCTCCCCCTCCGGCATCTGTGCGATGTCCATCTCGACCTGCGCGGAGAGCACGACCGCTCCCAGCCCTCGCTTCTCCGCCGCCGCCCTGACGTCGTCGGGGACTTCCTCCCCCACGGCGTCCTCGGCGACATTCAAGACCAGCAGCAGCGGCTTGAGCGTGAGGAAGCTGTAACCCGAAATCATCTTGCGCTCCTCGTCGCTGAGGCCGAGTGTGCGAAGGGTTCGCTCTTCCTCCAGTGCGGCCTGCACTCTCTGGAGCAGCTCCAGCTCTCGCGGGTTGCTGCGATCCTTCTGCAACCGCGCCACCCGCGCCTCTGCCACCTCGAGGTCGGCGAGGATGGTCTCGGTCTCGAGGTCGGCGATCTCCCGCACCGCGTTCGGTGGCTGACCGCTGACGTCGGGAAAGGCGCGAACCACCTGACAGAGCGCGTCGAGCTTGCGCATGGCGTTGAGCGCCTGGCGATCGAGTCCGTCCCTCTCCCCGCCGGCCAGATCGGTGAACGCGATCTCGGCGTAGACGGTCTTCTTCGGCTTGAGGATCTCGGCCACTGCGGCCACCCGCGGCTCGGGGACCTTGACGACGCCGATGTTCGCCTTGTCCCGCCGCGCGCCGTAGCCGGTCTCGACCGGGAGCCCCGTGAGAGCGCCGAAGACGGTGCTCCTGCCGCTTCCCGGGAATCCGACCAGTCCGATCTTCATGATGAGATGGCAGACATCATATCAGCGTCCCATCGGCCCGGCTGGGGTGATATCCCATCGGCTCGGTGGCTTCTGGCCTCGGACCAGCCGATTGCCGCCGCGAGCGGAACCCCTCCGCGGGTTCGGGATCCGAAGCGGTAGCGGTAGTCTCTCTTCATGATCTCCGACCGGAGCCCACCACGCAGCGAGGGAGCGCGATGTCCAAGGACCGTCACCAGCCCGATCTCACCCGACGCCGTTTTCTGATCTCCAGCACCGCGGCCACGCTCGGCCTCGGCCTGGGCCATCACGCCTGGGCCGCCCCCACGCCCCCGCGGATTCGCCGCTACCGGTGCCTGGGCCGGACCGGGCTCGAGATCTCCGACATCTCCTTCGGCTCCAGTCGCACGACCGACCCGGCTCTGGTGCGCTACGCCCTCGAGCGCGGCGTCAACTACTTCGACACCGCCGAGGGCTACAAGGACGGCCGCTCCGAGGCGGCCATCGGCGAGGCGCTCCAGGGCGAGCGCGACCGGGTGATCCTCGCCTCCAAGGTGAAGGCGGGGCGAGACACGCCCCGCGCCGAGATCATGAAGAAGCTCGAAGAGAGTCTCGTGCGCCTGCGCACCGACCGCATCGACGTCTACTTCAACCACGCGGTGAACGACGTGGCCCGGCTCCAGAACCAGGAGTGGCTCGAGTTTGCCGTTCGGGCCAAAGAGCAGGGAAAGATCCGCTTCACCGGCATGTCGGGCCACGGCGGAAGGCTGGTCGAGTGTTTGGACCACGCCCTCGACAGAGATCTCTTCGACGTGATTCTTTGTGGCTACAACTTCGGGCAGGATCCCTCCTTCCATCAGCGCTTCACCAGCCGCCTCGACTGGGTCGCGGTGCAGCCCGATCTCCCCAGGGTGCTCGCAAAAGCCCATGCGAAGGGCGTCGGCGTGGTCGCGATGAAGACGCTGCGCGGCGCGCGCTTGAACGACATGCGCCCCTACGAGCAGGGCGGTGCCACCACCGCACAGGCCGCCTTCCGCTGGGTGCTCTCGAACCCCAGCGTGAATGCGCTCATCATCTCGATGACGAGTCGCGAGAAGATCGACGAGTTCATCGGGGCCTCGGGAGGGTCCGAGCCACGCGGCGCGGAGCTGGATCTCCTCGACGGATACCTGCGCTCGAGCAGGGACGGCTACTGCAACCACGGCTGCGACGCCTGCGAGAAGAGCTGTCCGCACGGGGTTCCCGTCTCGGAGGTGCTACGGACCCGGATGTACGCGACGGACTACGGCGACAGCAACTACGCGAGCCGGGAGTACGCGCAGCTCGCGGTGAACGCCGCGTCCTGTGTCTCCTGTCTGCACCGCTCGTGTCTGGGAAAGTGCCCGCAGGGGCTCGAGGTCGCTCGGCTCACGCGCTCGGCGCATCGGCTGCTGGAGGCGCGCTCTTAAGCGGGAGTCAGTCGGCGATCGCGGATTACCATCCCGCGTCCGGCGCCGAGTGGCCGCTCCAGGAAAGTGCCGTCAGAATGTGCGCATGGCGAACGTCGAGACGAGCCTGGAGGAGGGGCTCCGGGTGGCGCGCGCGTGGATCCGTGAGGCGGGGAAGGTCGTGGTCCTCACCGGCGCGGGGATCTCCACCGAGTCGGGCATCCCCGACTTTCGCGGCCCCCAGGGCGTGTGGACCAAGAATCCCGACGCGGAGAAGATGGCCACGCTCCAGCACTACATGTCGGACCCCGAGGTGCGACGCAGGGCCTGGCAGAACCGGCTCCAGTGGCTCGCCCGGGAAGCGAAGCCCAACGCCGGCCACCGGGCGCTGGTCGAGCTGGAAAAACTGGGCAAGCTGGACGCGATCATCACGCAGAACGTGGACGGCCTGCACCAGAAGGCGGGTAGCTCGCCCGAGATCGTGGTCGAGATCCACGGGACCCTGCTCGAGGTGATGTGCATGCGGTGCGGGGAGCGCGCGCCCATGGAGCGCGCCCTCGAGCGCGTCCGCGCCGGTGAGGAGGATCCGCCTTGCCGGAGCTGCGGCGGGATCCTCAAGTCCGCGACGATTTCGTTCGGCCAGAACCTGGTGCACGAAGACCTGGTTCGTTCCCAGGAGGAGGCGGCGAGCTGCGATCTGATGCTCGCGATCGGATCCTCGCTCTCGGTGCATCCCATCGCGGGTGTGGTTCCCGTCGCGAAGCGGGCGGGCGGGCGGGTGGTGATTCTGAACGCCGAGCCGACCGCGATGGACGACATCGCCGACCTGGTGCTCCGCGGTGCCATCGGCGAGCTGCTTCCCAGACTGACTGGCCCGGATTGAAGCAGAACGACTACATCGAGAGGCTGAGCGGATTCTTCGAGTGGCTCGGGGCCCGGTCCTACGATCATCGCTGGACCGTGCTCTCGATCTGCTCCTCGATTACGTGCGGCTGCTCATCGCTCCCGTGGCCATCGGCATCTCGGTGGACTTCACGATTCACCTGGTGACGCGCTACCGCCACGAGTTCATCGAGCAGGGAGACTACGAGAGTGCGCTCCGGGCTTCGATGGAGGACGTCGGCCGGGCCCTCTTCATCACCGCGCTGGTTCTGGTCGCGGGCTTTCTCGTCTTCACCTTCTCCGTCATGGACTCCCAGGTGAGCTTCGGACTCCTGCTCGCGGCCGTGATCATCGTGGCGCTGATCGCCAACTTCTTCCTGATGCCGGCGCTGATGATGACCTTCAAGCCGTTCGGTCCCCCGCAAAGGATCGCGGATCAGGAGGCGGCGGGAGATCGGCGGCGGGCGCCCTGAATCAGGCGAGGGGTTCGCCGGCGGCGCCCGCTGCTGCTTCCTGCGCCACGCGCGGCCGGCGGGCGGCCACCTGCGCGTGAAGCTGCTCCTGGCAGTCGGCGCAGATACCGTGGGTGAAGGCCGCCTCGGAGTGGGCCTCGAGATACGCCTCGAGCTGGTTCCAGTAGCCGCGATCGTCGCGGATTTTCTTGCAGTGGGAGCAGATCGGCACCAGCCCGCCGAGCGACTTGATCTCGGAGACCAGCCACACCACGTGGACGAAGATGATCGCGCTCAGCAGGATCCCGATTCCTGCGAAGGCGCCCGTTACCCAGAGGGCGCGCTCCTCGTCTGCGTTGGCCCGAAGCGAGGCGCCCTCGGTGGAGGACGACACCTCCACCAGGAGTCTGCCCAGTGCCTGCTGGAGCTGTTCCTCGTCGCTTTCGATGCGTGCGGCCAGCGCGCGTGCGTTGGTCTGCCGGCCGCCTTCGAGGAGGGCGAACACGGCTCGCACCTGCTCCGCGTAGGCATTGTGCCCGGCGTCGATGTGCTTGAGGAGCGCCAGGACCGCGGTGGCCTCCTGGCGAGTGCGCGCGTCGTCGCTTCCGGCGGCGGTGCGCTCGGCAATCCCCCGGCCCTCCCGGAGGCTGTTCCAGATGTTGCCGGCGAGCTCTTCGAACTCTCCCTTCGCTTCGTCGTAGGCCGTGCGGGCCTGGGGCGAGCGCTCCCGGTCGCGCGCGAAGCGCAGCCCCCGCTCGAAGCGGATCGACTGCTCCAGGTGCGCCGCAGTGATCTCCGTGACCACCTTCAGCAGGGGAACGTCGTGGCCTGCCACCCGCTGTAGCTCGTCGCCCGCCCGCACCAGCGTGAAGAGCGCGAACCCCGTTCCGGCCACAGAGAAGATCAACACCGTGGAGAGAAGGGCCAGGATCCGAGTACGGGTCGACATTTCCACCCTCGCCGCGCCGGGCAACTCGGCTGGCTCCGGCTTTGGCGCGGAGAGCCATAATTTAGACGCAACGCGTCAAATGTCAAGACTGGAGGACTTGCGGACCCCACGGGGGATGCATCGGCCGAGAGCCTCGTCCTGCGGCCGAGAACCCCGCGCCGTGGTTCTGCCATATGCTCTCCTTTGATCTTTCTCCACCACGTACCGAGGTCCGGTCATGAACCCGCTTCCCCGTCCCCGACTCTCAAGGCGGAGCTTTCTCGGCGCCTTGACGGCCGCCGCTGCTGCGCTCCTGCTGCCGCGCGGGAGGCTCGGCTCCGAGGAGGCCTTCGCGCTTCCCGACGCGACTCGCGCGGCGCTCGGGGAGAGCCCTCTGATCTACCTCTCGCCACTCAAGACCGACGGCGCCGAGAGCGCCTGCCACGGCGAGGTCTGGTTCGTGCAGGACGGCGCAGACCTGCTAGTCGTCACGGCCAGCGATCGCTGGAAGGCCCGCGCGGTTCGCCGCGGCCTGGATCGCGCCCGCATCTGGGTGGGCGACTTCGGGCAGTGGAAGAAATCCGGCGGGCGCTACAAGACGGGGCCCACTTTCCTGGTGAAGGCCCGCTTCGATGCGGATACCTCGGTGGCCGAGCGCGCGCTCGGGGCCTTCGGGGTGAAGTACCCGGACGAGTGGGAGAAATGGGAGCCGCGCTTCCGGAAGGGCCTGGCCGACGGAAGCCGCGTGCTGATCCGCTACTGCCCCAGCGGATCGTAGGGCGCCCAATGAGTGGCGATCAGGGGCAGGACGCGCGCGACGCCGCCGACGTGCGGATTCCTCCTCCTGCTTTCTTCCTGGGGGCCGTCGTTCTCGGGATCGTGCTCCACTGGGCGTGGGCGCTTGGCTTCGCGCGGGACAGCAGCTTGCGGATCGCGCTGGGAATGGCGGTGATCTGCGGCGGTGTCGCGATCCTCGCAAGCGCCTTCTCCGTCTTTCGCCGGATGGGTCAGGACCCGGACCCGCGCAAGCCGACACCGACCATCGCTCGAGATGGGCCCTACCGCTTTACCCGCAATCCGATGTACCTGGGAGTGAGCTTGGTCCAACTGGGGCTCGGCATTGCGCTCGGCAATGCCTGGATCGTTCTGCTGCTGATTCCCGCGGTGGTTCTCATCCACTACCGTGCGATCCTTCCGGAGGAGCGCTACCTGGAGCGGAAGTTCGGCGACGAGTACTCCAGCTTCAAGACCTCCGTCAGGCGCTGGATCTAGCTCGACTCTGCGCGGAAGTCCACGAAGATGGGCGACGACCACGCCCGGCGGGGCCCGACGCGAATCCGGGCGGCTCGCGCGGGTGGCGCGAGAGCACGGCGGCACGGAGCCCGCCACGGCGACGGCGTTGCCTTTGGGGGAGGGTGGCGCTTATCCTGATCCGTCCCGCTGAAGCGAAACCCACAGGAGCCCCGATGGACCAGCCCAGAATCGTGAAGATCGAGCTCACACCCGCACACGTGCCCTTTCGCTCCGTCGTCCGCGATGCGATGTCGGCATCGGAGGGAGGCCTCGGGATGGCCATCACCGCCGAGGAAGCATGGCTGGGCGGGGATTTCGTGATCTGCAAGCTCCGGGCCGAGGACGGGTCCGTGGGGCTGGGCGAGGCCTTCGTGTGGCTGCCGGAGACGGGGGTCTCACCACAGCAGATCATCGACGTGATCCAGAATGCACTGGGGCGCTACGTCCTCGGCGAGAGTCCCTTCCGGGTGGAACGGATCCGACACCGCATGGACTGCAACGTCTCCCGCAGCGAGGTGGCCAAGGGGCTCCTCGACATGGCGTGTTACGACCTGATGGGGCGGATCACGGGAAGGCCGGCTGCCGACTTGATGGGGGGAGTCTGCGTCGACGAGGTACCGCTTTGCGCGCTGATCCCGCTGATGGATCCGGAGCGAATGGTGGAGATGGCGGAGAGCTTCCACGCTCAGGGCATGCGGAGCTTTCGCCTGAAGCTGGGGAGCGACGTCGAAGGGGACGTGCGGATCGTCTCCCGTGCCCGTGAGCTCCTGGGAGACGAGGTGCGGCTGCGCGTCGACTACAACCAGGCCTACTCCCCCGCCGAAGCGGTTCGCGCCATCCGCTCCATCGAGCCCTTCGGCGTCGATCTCGCCGAGCAGCCGGTTCGCGCCACCGACTTCGTCGGTATGGCCCATGTCCAACAGCACGTGGACACTCCCGTGATGGCACACGAGGGATGCTTCTCACTGCAGGACATCATCACCCTCGTGGAGCTGGAGGCGGTCCGGGTCGTGGGGGTCAACTCCGAGCGCCCCGGCGGAGTGACCAACGCGCTGCGGGCCATCGCCTACGCGGAGCAGCGCGGGCTGGGGATCGTGCTCCACAACCAGCCCCTGGGGATCGCGTCCGCCATGCAGGTGCACCTGGCCGTTGCCAGATATCACTCCCTGGGCCACGCCATCGAACTCTTCGGCCACGTGATGATGGAGGACGACTTGATCGCGGAGCCCCTGAACTACGAGGGCGGCACCGTCAAGGTGCCCTCGGAGCCGGGCTTCGGGGTGGAGCTCGACGAGGATGCGCTTGCGAAGTACGCACTCAGCTCCTCGGTGGTGCTGGAGGCGCGGTAGATGTCGGAGGGTGAGGCTCAGCTCTATTTCGGTGGTGAGGTCCACACGCTCGAGGAGAGTCGGCCCTCCGCCGAGGCGGTGGCGGTGCGCGACGGACGGATCCTGGCGGTCGGGGAGGAGAGCGAGTGCCGCGCGGCCCTGGCCGGAGACTTTGCCGAGATCGATCTCCAGGGCCGGGTGCTGCTGCCCGGCTTCATCGATACCCACCTCCATCCCATCATGATGGCCTACTTCGAGATGAATGCGGACCTGAGCGGGGTGACCTCCATCGACGAGCTCCAGGCGCGGATGCGCCGGGCAGCCGGAGAGGGTTCCGAAGCGGGGTGGGTGGTGGGACTGCGCTTCGGCGACGATGCGCTGGAGGATCCACGGCTTCCGACGCGCCACGACCTCGACATGGCTTGCCGGGACCGGCCGGTCGTGGTCGTCCGACACGACGGTCATATGGTGATCGGCAATACGCGGGCCATCGAGTCTGCGGGCATCACGCGCGGGACCGGGAACCCGGAGGGCGGGCTGATCGATCGGGAGACGGACGGCACACCCGCGGGTCCCTTCCGAGAGAACGCCGTCGCCCTGTTGCTCAACGCCATGCCACCCCCGGAGCTCGATCAGCTGCGAAGCGGCGCGCGGGCGGCCTTCGAGCGGATGACACGGCGGGGTGTGACGTCGGCGGGGATCATCCTACAGACCGATTACGAGGGGCCGGCCGGCGCCGCGGGAGCGCTGGAGGTTGCGGGAATGCAGATTCTCCTCCCGGAAACGCCGTTCTCGACCTATGCATTCCTCATCTGTACCGACGTGGAGAAAGTCGCTGCCGCGAGGGAGACGCCGCTCCACGATCCTGACGCGGGCCGCAGGGTGGCGGGTGTCAAGATCTTTGCCGACGGGACCTTCGGTTCCTGTACCGCGTGCATGGGCGCTCCCTTCACCGACCAGCCCGACCGCCAGGGCTTCATGACCACCGACGAGGACGAGATCTATCGTCGAATGGTCGAGGCACACACCCGCGGCCTCCAGATCGCTGTCCACGCGATCGGGGACGAGGCGAATCGGCGCTGTCTTGGGCTCTACGAGCGGCTGCTGACGGCGCATCCCCGCCCTGATCACCGCCATCGCATCGAGCACGCCTCCGTGCTCGACGACGAGAGCATTGCCTGGATGGCGCGGCTCGGTCTCGTGGTCTCGACACAGCCCCTCTTCATTCACTCGGAGAAGACCTGGCTGCACAAGCGCCTGGGACCCGATCGGGCTCGACAGACCTACCCCCTCCGCTCGCTGGTGGAGGCCGGGGTGAAGGTCGCGGGGGCTTCCGACGCGCCGGTCGAATCGACCGACGTCCTGCACGCACTGCAGTGCTGTGTCACCCGGGAGGGCTTCGAAGTCCAGCAAGGGCTGAGCGCTGCCCAGGCGCTGCGGATCTTCACCATCGACGCCGCCTACGTGCAGTTCGAGGAAGACGAGAAGGGGAGCATCCGCGCCGGCAAACGGGCCGACTTCGCGGTGCTGAGCGCCAATCCCGCGAGCGTTCCCGCGGAGGTCATCCGCGACATCCGGGTGGAGCAGACCATCGTCGCAGGACGCGCGGTCTACACCCGGGGCGGGTAGCCCCTTCCCCGGCACCGCAGCCCCTCTCGGGCTAGGGCGTCTTCGACGTCTCCGCCTGGGGTGCCTCCGAGGACGCCCTCCCGAGCACCAGCAGCCGGACGACCTTGCGGGCGAAGCGCTTCCCCCGCTCCATGGCGTTCGGCGAGAGGGGATCCTCGTCGAGCACCTCGCGCAGCATGGGGACCAGCGCGAAGTTGCCGAGGATCACGTGGTGAAAGGTCATGAGCAGGATGGGCAGCTCGTCATCCTCCCAGTGCGCGAGAGCGCTGGCTCTTCCGCTGGCCCGGGTCTCCTTGAAGGTGGCGAGGGCGCGTTCGAAGAGGGGACGCAGCCACTTCTGGGTGATGTGCGTGAGATGTCTTCCGCCGCTCAGCGCTTCGTGCTCGAGAAGGGCGGGCAGCCGCGGCTGCCGGGCGAGCTGCGCCATAAAAGTGTCCGTCGCTGCGTCGAGGCTCTCCGGTGACCAGTCGACGAGCTCCAGGGTATCGAGCACCTCGAACACGGGGCGCAGTCCGCGTTCGAGGACGGCCTCGAAGAGGGCCTGCTTGCTGCTGAAGTGGTTGTAGAGGCTGGCCGGGTTGAGGCTCGCGCCGGCGGCGATGTCACGCATGGCCGCGCCCTCGAAGCCGCGGTCGGCGAAGAGGGACTCGGCTGCGTCGAGGATCCGCTGCCGCGTCGAGACGGGTGAGGAACGGCGATCGCTCCGACGGGTCGCCGCCAGGCGGCTCATCGCTTATCCCCCCGAGGGGACAAGTGAGGTAAGGGGTTGATCCCCATGGCGACCGCGATGGTAGGGCATACGAACGTTTGTTTACAGCGCGCCGGCGCCGGTGGATCAGGCCGCGGTCCAACCCGTGCGGTCCGCAGTGCCGGGCGGGTGGGAAGCGCGTGCTAGAGAGGCGACTCCTCCTCGAGTGGGACGCGCAACGACTCGAGGAGGCGGCTCAGCATGTTGAAGTAGCTGACGCACAGGATGAGCTCGGTGGCCTGTCGGGTGCCGTAGCGGTCCAGGATCTGCTGGAGGGCGTCGTCGCCGAGGCGCACTTCGCTGCTGATCTCGTCCGCCACGCGGCAGAGCAGATTCCCTTCTTCATCGAGCTGCGTGACGGGGCCGTCGACTGCGATCTTCTCGATCTCCTCGTCCGTCACGCCGACGCGCTTGGCGACGATCACGTGCTGGAACCACTCGTAGCCGGCGCGCGTCACGTGAGCCACGCGCAGTACGGCGATCTCGCGCTTGCGCGCGTCGAACTCGCTCTTCGCCAGGATGGAGAACGCGAACTCGACCCACGGCCGGAAGCTGGCCGGCGCGTTCGCCATCATCCGGAACACGTTGAGAGCCGGAAGCTTCGAGAGGATCTCGCGGCTTTCCGGGTCGAGATCGTTGTCGTCGGGAAGCGGAACGCGGGGCGGCATGGCAGGTCTCCCATTCTGATCCGCATCATAGCGGTCCCGGAATGCGAGCTACCCCGGGCTGGACGGTGGGCCTCTCGCTTCTCGGAATTGCGGGCCACGACGCCGGCGAGATCGCCCGCTTCACCGCCCAGCTCTCGGTGGCTGTGCTGCTGGGCGGACTCGCGATCCTGCTGCTGCCCGAGACGAGCCAAAGAGAGCTCGAGGAGATCAGCACCGGCTGAGCTTCTGGGCGGTGGTCGGTGGCGGCACGCGATACGATCGGCGCGGGAGGGAGTTCAGCCATGTCTTCCGAGAGTCCGTGCACGGTGAAGCGCAAATACTGGGGATTCGTGAGGCCGATGCCGGCATCGATTCTGGTGGCCTTGGCGAAGCAGGCCGAAGACCGGGGGATGCAGGGTCTCTTCGCACCACAGGTCTACGGGCTTCCTCCCGAGAAGCTGCTCCGCTACATCGGCATGATCGACTCGATCTTCCACGGCAACTGGCGCGCAGACGGTCCTCCGAACCCCGCGCCGGATCAGCTATTCCGGCGCCATCTCCCCCAGAGGGGGGCGCGTTGACGGGGCCGGCCGCCTCGCCGCCCTCGAACCCAGGGGGGCTCGGGGGCCCACCCTGGCTTCGCCCGCCGGGAATTCATCGTGCACCTTGCCGCGAGTTCTGGGAGAATGGGCGGGCCGGGGTGACGCACTTTCGCAAGGGACCCGTGCCGTTGTGATAGAACAGTCTTTGGTCTTCTTGCTGCTCGTCTTGGCGGGCTTTGCGCTCTATCTCGTGCGCCGACCGGATGTCGGGCCGGCCTTCATCTGGGCGCTGGCGTGGATCAATGCCTTCGCCACGTTCTTGCTGGTGAAGGTGGGTGGCGATTCGCACTCAGCGTGGGTAGCGCCTCCCGCCTATGTGCTGGGGAGCCTCTTCCCCGCGCTGATCCTGGCCGGCGCGCTGTCCTACGCGCGGCGCACCATCCCGACCTGGCTGCTCCCCGGAGCGCTCTTGTGGGGGCTGGGACGCGCTGGCCTCGCGGAGAACGGAGGCACTGCCATCGCTCAAGCTCTCTCCCTGCTCGTCGAGCCGGGCGTGATGCTGGCGGCCGCCTGGGTGGCCCTAGGCCCTGCTCGCGGGTCCGCTCCCGCGCTCATGCCGCGTCTGCTCCCGGTGACTTTCGTCATGCTCGCTCTGGTGGAGGGGGCCACCGCCATCTCGTGAATCCGTCTCGAGGAGGTCTCCACGTTGGTCACGGCCAGCTGGGTCGTCGTCGGGCCCCTCACCCTGGGGCTCCAGATCCAGGCGGTCGGCGAGCGGAGCCGAGCCGAGCTTCGCCGCGCGCGCGACGAGCTGGAGCGGCGCGTCGAGGAGCGGACCGCGCAACTTCGCGAGAGCGAAGAGCGCTTCCGCCGCCTGGTCGCGGTGTCCTTCGAGGGCATCGTCATCCACGAGCGCGGTGCCATCCTGGAGGTGAACCCCGCCCTTGCCGCTCTCGTCGGGTACGAGGCTTCGGATCTGATCGGGTCGCCCTTGGCGCGACTGTTCCTACCCGAGGAAGGCGAGAGCACGCTAAACCGGATCGGAGCGGGGTTCGAAGGCAGCTGCGGGGCCACGGCGCTCCGGAAGGACGGCTCGACATTCCCAGTGGAGGCGGAATGCTGCGAGGTCGCCCAATGGGGTCGTACCCTCGGTGTCTGCGGCGTGCGCGACATCAGCGAGCGACGCACGAAGGAGGAGGAACAGCAAAGGCTCGAGCGCCACATGCAGGAGGTGCAGAAGCTCGAGACCCTGGGCGTCCTCGCCGGTGGCATCGCCCACGACTTCAACAACCTGCTCACGGTTATCCTGGGAAACTGCCAGGTGGCGCTGGACGATCTCGAGGTCGATTCGTCGGTGCGGGACAATCTCCGCCGCGTCCGCGCGGCGGGCGAGCAAGCGGCGGGGCTGGTCGATCAGATGCTGACCTACTCCGGGAAGCCGTCGGACTCCCGGATGCCGCTCGACCTGTCACGCCTCGTCGCGGACATGCTCGACCTGCTGCGGGTCTCCGTGTCTGAGAAATGTGCGCTCGCGCCCGACCTGGAGGTGAACCTTCCCGCCGTCGAGGGAGATTCGAGCCAGATCCGCCAGGTGATTCTGAACCTGGTGACCAATGCCGCGGAGGCGATGGTGGAGGGCGGGGGCAGCGTCACCGTTCGGACCGGGACCGTGAACGTGGACGCCGCCGACCTGGTTCGCAGCTTCGGCGCGACCGACCTGCCCGCCGGAAGGTACGTCTTCGCGGAAGTCTCCGATCAGGGTGCCGGGATGAGCGCGGAGACCCGGGCGCGGGTCTTCGAGCCGTTCTTCACCACGAAGCTCGCCGGCCGCGGCCTGGGGCTCGCCTCCGTGCTCGGGATCGTGCGCGCACACGGCGGCGCGATTGCGATCACCAGCGAGCTCGGGGTGGGATCGAGCTTCCGGATCCTGCTGCCGCCCTCGAACCGCACCGCCCGGCCCCAGTCGTGGGTGCGAGAGTCGCTCGGAAAGCCGGGCGGAAAGGGGCTGATCCTGGCGGTGGACGACGAGGAGGAAGTGCTCGAGGTCGCCCGGGAGTTCCTCGAGCGCTCCGGCTTCGAGGTTCTGACGGCCATCGGCGGAGAAGCGGGCATCGAGCTGTTTCGCGCCAATACAGAGGAGATCGACGCCGTCGTGCTCGACCTGGCCATGCCCGGCAAGGACGGCTTGGAGACCTGCCTCGAAATCAGTCGCATTCGCTCCGAGGTTCCCGTGTTCATCGCCAGCGGATACGGCGAGGAGGTCTTGAACAGTCGTCTCGACGGCCAGCGGATCGCGGGATTCATCCGCAAACCCTTCGAGTTCGAGGAGTTCGTGGCGCGGATTCTCAACGCCACGGGAGGCGCGACGGGTGCCGTAGCGGAGCCCGAGTAGACTGCGCGCGACCAGGTTCTTTCCGATGTCATGAAGGTCGAACTCCTCTCGAAGTTCTAGCCCGCATTCTCCCCGGGTCGCTACCGCGCACCCCGAGGGGACCTCTCGAGCGCGGCTACGGACCCCCAAATCCGGTACAGTGCTCCGCCGCCTACAAGGAGTCCGCGCGCACCCCGAGCTGCAGGCTCGAACTCCGGTGGAGGACATCGTCGTGGCGACCGATGCCATCCACGAGTTCAATGGAGATGGATAGGAAACGATGGAGCGATTCGAGAGGATCTACGAGGCGATTCTGAAGGGTGACCAAGGTGCAGCCGTGGAACTCGCGCAAGAGGTGGTGGACGGCGGTTCCAATCCCCAGGAATTGATCGACCGCGGGATGATACCGGCCATGGCGGAGGTGGGACGACGTTTCGAAGACGAGGTCTACTTCGTGCCCGAGCTTCTGCTGTCCGCGCGCGCCATGAAGGGTGCCCTCGCGCTGCTGCGGCCGCTCCTCGCGGAGAGTGGAGGCCACACGGTGGGGTCGGTGGTCCTCGGCACCGTCCAGGGTGACCTTCACGACATCGGAAAGAACCTGGTCGCGGCCATGCTCGAGGGCGCCGGCTTCGAGGTGCTCGATCTGGGTGCCGACGTCTCGCCCCAGCAGTTCGTGAACGCGGTCAAGGAGCACTCCGCGGGCCTCGTCGGCCTATCGGCGCTGCTGACCGTGACGATGCCGTCGATGAAGAGCACCATCGACGCGCTGGAGGAGGCCGGCCTGCGAGATCAGGTGAAGGTAATGGTGGGAGGTGCCCCCCTCTCGCAGGAATACGCCGAGGAGATCCACGCGGACGGCTATGCCGACAACGCGGCGGCAGCCGTCCGCACGGCGCAGCAACTGGTCGGGGCCTGAGCCGTGCCGGCGGGCTCGCTGATCGGGGAATTGACCGCGGCGGGTCCCGTGCTGACCGACGGTGCCTGGGGGACCGAGCTGCAGTCGCGAGGGCTGGAAGCCGGCGAGGTCCCCGACTTCTGGAATCTCTCCCATCCCGACCGCGTCGAGCAGGTCGCCCGCGCCTACGTCACGGCCGGGAGCCAGGTGGTCCTGACCAACACGTTTCGCGCCAACCGGATCGCGCTCGCAACCCATCCCGACGTCGAACGGGTCGCGGAGGTGAACCGGGCGGGAGTCGAGATCTCCCGGCGTGCCGCGACGGACGGGGCACGTGTCTTTGCCTCGATCGGGCCCTGCGGAAAGCTGCTCCTGACGGGGGAGGTGGATGAAGCGGCCCTGCGCGTCGCGTTCGCCGAGCAGGCGCAGGCACTCGCGGCGGCCGGAGCAGATGCCATCGTGGTCGAGACGATGTCCGATCTCGTCGAGGCGGGAATCGCCGTCGAGGCGGCGAAGGCCACCGGAGCTCCCGTCGTCGCCTGCATGGTGTTCGACTCGGGCAAGAATCGCGACCGCACCATGATGGGCGTCACGGCCACGCAGGCCGCGGAGGAGCTGACCCGGTTCGGTGCCGACGCGGTCGGTGCGAATTGCGGTACCGGCGTCGAGGACTACATCCCCATCTGTGCGAGCCTCGCCGCGGCGACGCACCTGCCGATCTGGATCAAGCCCAACGCCGGGCTTCCGGAGCTCGAGAACGGCAAGGTGGTGTATCGGACCAGTCCCGCCGAGTTCGCGGCGAACGTCCCCAAGCTCCTCGAGGCGGGGGCGCGATTCGTCGGTGGCTGCTGCGGAACCGATCCCAGCTTCATCGAGGCGATGCGTCGAGAGCTGGACGGCTGAGGAATCCGCTTCCCGTTCGGGTTGGTGGAGAGCCAAGCAGATGTCATCACTGCGACTCGGCCTGCAGCTCGGCTACTGGGGCGCCGAGCCTCCGCGAGATCCCATCGGCATTGCGCAGGAGGCGGAACGGCTCGGCTTCGATTCGGTCTGGACCGCAGAGGCGTGGGGCTCGGACGCATTCACGCCGCTGGCGTGGATCGGGGCGCACACCTCGAAGATCAAGCTCGGTACCTCGGTCGTCCAGCTCTCGGCGCGAACGCCGACCGCGACGGCCATGGCCGCGCTCACCCTCGACCACCTGTCGCAGGGGCGCATGATCCTGGGCCTCGGCGTTTCGGGCCCGCAGGTGGTGGAAGGTTGGTACGGCGCGCCCTTCTCGAAGCCGCTCTCGCGAACCCGCGAGTACGTCGACATCATCCGCCAGGTGCTGCGCCGGGAGGCGCCCGTCACGAGTGCGGGCGAACACTACCCCCTGCCGTATACCGGCGAGGGATCCTGGGGCATGGGGAAGCCGCTCCGCTCGATCGTGCACCCCCTGCGCGCAGACCTGCCCATCTTCCTGGGAGCCGAGGGGCCCAAGAACGTGGCGCTGACCGCCGAAATCGCCGACGGCTGGTTGCCGCTCTACTACTCACCGGATCGCCCGGAGGTGTACGCGGAGTCGCTCGCGAAGGCGAGGCCCGGCTTCGAGATCGCGCAGCTGGTGATGGTGAGCGTCACCGACGACATCACGACGGCGCTGCTGCCGGTCAAGTCCATGCTGAGCTTCTACGTCGGGGGGATGGGAGCCCGGAAGCGCAACTTCCACATGGAACTCATGAGCCGGATGGGCTTCGGGGCCGAGGCTCGAAAGGTCCAGGATCTCTTCCTCGAGGGCAGGCGAGAAGAGGCCGCCGCGGTCATGCCCGATCGGTTCGCCGACGAGATCTCCCTGGTGGGCCCCGTCGAGCGGATTCGCGACCGTCTCGATGCCTGGCGGGAGACGCCCGTCACCACGCTCCTCCTCGCCAACCAGGACCCGTCGGTGCTGCGGACGATGGCGGAGCTCGTCCTGAGCTGAACGGTCGTTCTGCCCACCGGTCGTCCTGTGGGGTTTCTTCCGCAGTCCGCGAGCTGCAGATCAACTCCCTCGGGGGGGGCAGCGGGGTGGGGCGACGCACTTCGGCAAGGGCGTTGGGGAAGGCTTGCCGGCACCTGGTTTCACAGAACTTTTTCAATCGCGGTCGAAGGGGCGTGCTAACTCGGATCAGTAGGCAGGAGGAGGTTCGCACCCGTCATGAAGATCTTGCTGGTCACGCCCCAGAATCCGCCGAGCTACTGGACCTACGACGCCATTCTTCCCACGCTCGACGTCGACTGCCTCTTCCCCAACCTCTCCATGCCCACCGTGGCGGGTCTCACTCCACCGGAGCACGAGGTGGTGCTCTGCGACGAGAACGTGGAGGAGATCGATTTCGATCTCGAGGCGGACATCGTCGGCGTGACCGGCTTCATCGTGCATCGCCGGCGCGTCCTGGAGATCATCGAGGAGTTCCGTCGCCGGGGGCGCTTCGTCGTGGTCGGGGGGCCTTTCGCCTCGCTGTGCCCCGATGAGCTGCGGGGCCGCTGTGACGCGCTCTTCGTCGACGAGGCCGAGGAGACCTGGCCGCAGTTCCTTCGGGACTTCGAGGCGGGGGTTCCGAAGAGCGAGTACCGCGCGGCCGAGAAGCCGGACCTCCGCGATTCTCCCATGCCCCGTTTCGACCTGCTCAAGGTCGACCGCTACCACGCGCTCACCATTCAATTCGCGCGCGGTTGCCCCTTCAATTGCGAGTTCTGCGACATCATCACCATGTACGGGCGAAAGCCGCGCATGAAGAGCGTCGAGCAGGTGATGGCCGAGATCCGCGAGTGCCATCGCCTCGGCTCGCATCAGGTCTTCGTCGTCGACGACAACTTCATCGGCAACAAGAAGATCGCCAAGGAACTGCTGCGCGAGATGGCGCGCTTCGGGCGGGAGAACGACTATCCCGTCGTTTTCAATACCGAGGTGTCCATCGATGTCGCTCTCGATGCCGAGCTCCTGGGTCTGCTGCGCGACGCGAACTTCACCACGCTCTTTATCGGCATCGAAAGCCCGCGGATCGACAGCCTGAAGGAGACTGGCAAGACCCAGAACCTCCGCGAAGATCTCGTGAAGAGCGTTCGCAAGGTGCAGTCCTACGGAATCCAGGTCCAGGCGGGAATGATCGTTGGCTTCGACCACGACGACCACTCGATCTTCGAGGAGCAGCTCCAATTCATCGAGGAGGCGCGGATCCCCGTCTCCATGACCGGCATGCTCCAGGCCCTGCCCAAGACCCCCCTTCACGCCCGCATGCAGCGGGAGGGGAGGCTGGTGGCGGAGTCGGACGGCGACCAGTTCGCGTTCTCGAACATCATCCCCAAGCAGATGACACGAGTCGAGTTCTTCCGCGGCTATCGTCGCCTGCTCGAGCGGCTCTACTCGTTCCGGAGCTATCGGAAGCGCACCCGCGACTTCCTCCTCCATCGCGGCGCGCATCTCAAACACGGCCTCTCCCTGCGCCCGGGTGAGCTGCGCCTGTTCGGGCGCGTACTCCGCGACACGCTGCTGAGCGGTGGCCTGCGCCGTGCGAGCTTCACGCTCTCGCTGCTCGGCGAGACGCTGTTCCGGCGGCCCGCGCTCTTCAAGGATGCCGTCTCCTTCGCGATCGTCCACAAGGCCTTCGACGAGTACATGCGGGCGCTCGGCGAACAACTGGATCACGCCATCGCCGCCCTCGAGAGCGAGGCGGTCGAGGCCGTGGAAGCGGAGTGAGCCTCGGCGGCCGCAGGGACAGCGGGCGCGGCTCGTCTCCGGTCATCGCGGCTCTTCGGGCGAGCCCTTCGACTTCTTCGCGATCTTGGCCCAGGTGTCCCGAAGCGTGACGGTGCGGTTGAGGACCAGGGCCCCCGCGGCCGAGTCCGGGTCGACACAGAAATAGCCGAGCCTCTCGAACTGATAGTGATCTCCGGGGCTGGCAGCGGCCAGACTCGGTTCCACCCGGCAGCCGCTCGAGACCTCCAAGGAGCGCGGGTTCAGACCCGCTGTGAGATCCTCTCCCTCGCCGACATCGTCCGGATCTTCCCGGGTGAAGAGGACGTCGTAGAGACGGACCTCTGCTTCCAGGGCGTGGGGGGCCGAGACCCAGTGGAGGGTGCCCCGCACCTTGCGGCCGTCGGGGGCATCGCCGCCCCTGGTGGCGGGGTCGTAGGTGCAGCGTAGCTCGACGATCTCACCGCTCTCCTCGTCCTTGACGACGCCCCTGCAGGTGATGAAGTAGGCGTAGCGGAGACGCACCTCGCGGCCCGGCGCGAGCCGGAAGAACTTGCGCGGGGGATCTTCGAGGAAGTCGTCGCGCTCGATGTAGAGCACTCGGGAGAAGGGGACGTTGCGTGTTCCCATCCCGGGATCCTCGGGGTTGTTCACCGCCGGAAGCTCTTCCGCCTGGTCCTCCGGGTAGTTCTCGATGACCACCCGGAGTGGGCGCAGCACTGCCATCACCCGGGGCGCCCGTCGGTTCAGGTCTTCGCGGATGCTGTGCTCGAGCCGGGCCAACTGGATGACGTTCTCGCGGCGGGCCACGCCGACGCCCTCGGTGAAGTTGCGGATCGAGCGGGGCGTGTATCCCCTGCGGCGGAGACCCGAGAGGGTCGGCATGCGGGGGTCGTCCCAGCCGGCGACGTGACCGTCCTCCACCAGCTTTCGCAGCCGCCGCTTGCTCATGACGGTGTGGGTCAGGTTGAGGCGTGCGAACTCGATCTGCTGGGGGCGCGGGGGGGGGACGTCGACCTGCTCGAGGATCCAGTCGTAGAGGGGGCGGCGGTCGGCGAACTCGAGCGTGCAGAGCGAGTGGGTGATGTGCTCGATCGCGTCTGAGAGGCAGTGGGCGAAGTCGTACATGGGGTAGATGGGCCAGGCGTCGCCGGTGCGGTGGTGCGGTGCTTCGACGATCCGGTAGAGGATCGGATCCCGCATCGGCAGCACCGAGGAGGCCATGTCGATCTTGGCGCGCAGGGTTCGAGCGCCGGGCTCGAACTCGCCGGCGCGCATGCGCCGGAAGAGGTCGAGATTCTCCGCCGGCGAGCGCGTCCGGTGAGGGCTTTCGATGCCGGGCGTGGTGAGTGTCCCGCGGCGCTCCAGAATCTCGTCGGAGCTGAGGTCGCAGACGAACGCCTTGCCCCGCTCGATCAGCTGCAGGGCGAACTGGTAGAGCTGCTCGAAGTAGTCCGACGCGAAGTAGAGATGCTCTCCCCAGTCGATGCCCAGCCAGCGCAAGTCGCGCTGCTGCGCTTCGACGTACATCGCTTCCTCGGCACTCGGGTTGGTGTCGTCGAATCGCAGATGGAAGACGCCTCTCTCGAACTCCTCGGCGATGCTGAAATTGAGGCAGATGGCCTTGGTGTGGCCGATGTGCAGGTAGCCGTTCGGCTCGGGCGGAAACCGGGTGACGACGCGGCCGCCGTGCTTGTTCGCCTTCAGGTCGCTGCGGATGATGCTGCGAATGAAATCATCGGGGCGCGCGGGCTCGTCCGGGGACACGAGAATCCTCTCTGATTGGCCCTCGGTGAGGGACGACGCGTAATTGTATGGATTCTGGCCGGTGAAATCCCGGCGTCTCTCCGCGGACCTCAGCCCTTGTAGCGGGCGTCGTCCCGGTAGCGCTCTTCGACTCCGATCAGCCCATTGAACTCGTCGAAGCTGAACATTCGTTCCTCGAGACCCCGGGTGGAGGCGGTCGCGCGGATGTGCCGGTAGGTCTCCTCGAGTGCGCGCGCCGAGGCGTAGAGCCCCGAGAGCACGAATCCGACGCTGAAGAAACCCATCTCCTGGAGCTCCTCGAGGGTGCAGAGCGGTGTCCTTCCTCCCTCGATCAGGTTCACGACCAGGGGGGGCGGCAGCTCGGAACCGATCCGGCGAAGCTCCTCCACGGTTCGGGGCCCCTCCACGAAGAGCAGGTTGGCGCCGGCCTCCTTGTACAGCCGGGCCCTGCGGATGGCCTCGTCGATTCCGTGGGTTTCCAACGCGTCGGTGCGGGCCGTGAGGACGAAGGAGGCGTCGCCCAGCGCGTCCACCGCCGCTCGGATCTTTGCCGCGTGCTCCTCGGCGGGCACCACCTCCTTGCCCCGCATGTGTCCACAGCGCTTCGGCCACACCTGGTCTTCCAGCAGGATCCCCCGGGCACCCATGGCGACCAGCTCGCGCACCATTCGCTGGACGTTGAGTGGCCCGCCGTAGCCGGTGTCGCCATCGACGATGACGCCGATGCTCACGGCGGCGGTCACGCGCCGAGCCGTGTCGAGGATCTCACTCTGGGTGAGGAGGCCGAAGTCCGGCTCTCCCAGGAAGGAGGCGGCCACGCCGTAGCCGGTGAGGACCACCGCCGGGAACCCGGCGCGCGCGGCGAGCTTCGCAGACAGCACATCGTAGACCCCGGGGACGACCATCATCTGGCCAGCGGCCACGAGGGGATGAACGCCGCCGGTCTCCTGATTCGCCATGATTTCGGTTCTCCTCCCTGGCGGCCTCCAGCTCCCGAACGCGATCGCCTCGCCGCCCGCTTCTCGGCGCGGAGGGTACACGGCCTCCCATCGCGCCACCGCCCGGTCGCTCGGAGACACCTCGCCGAGCAGGAGGTTTGACCTGGCTTCGCGGGGAAGCGAGTATTGATGTTGCGATTCGCGCTGGTGCTGGAATCGGAATCGGACTGGACGCAGTCGGGTCCGGCGAGCCGGGGGTGAGAAGGGGAGATTCAGATGCAGGAGTTCAGGGACAAGGTTGCGGTGGTCACCGGCGGTGCGAGCGGGATCGGTCTGGCCATGGCCGAGCGGTTCGCCCGCGAGGGAATGAAGCTCGTGCTCGCCGATGTAGAGAAGGGACCTCTGGATGAGGTGACGGCGAGATTCCAGGCGGAAGGGGTCGAGGTGCTCGCCTCCCTGACCGACGTCTCCGACGCCGATCAGATGGATGCCCTGGGGGCCGCCACCCTGGACGCCTTCGGCGCCGTTCACGTTGTCTGCAACAACGCCGGTGTCGCGACCGGGGGGCGCTCGTGGGAGCTCACCACCGCGGACTGGAAATGGGTGATCGACGTGAATCTCTGGGGAGTGATCCACGGCATCCGCGTCTTCGCCCCTCATCTCGTCTCCCAGGATCAGGGCCACATCGTGAATACCGCGTCGGTCGCCGGCCTCCTCTCGGTGCCCGGACTGGGCCCCTACAGCGTGACCAAGCACGGCGTCGTCACGCTCTCGGAGACGCTCTACGGGGAGCTGGTGGCGACCGGCTCCAAGGTCCGGGTCTCGGTGCTGTGTCCGAGCTGGGTGAGGACGGGCATCTTCGAGGCCGACCGCAACCGACCGGCGGCCGACTCCAATCCGGAGACGGAGGAGGCGACGAAACGCCGGGAGCACTACCGGCAGCTCGGGGCGTTGCTGCTCACCGGAGCCATGTCGGCTTCGGAGGTGGCGGATCGAGTCTTCGAGGCCATCGTCGACGAGCGGTTCTACATCCTCACCCACGCGGACACCACGCCCGCCGTCCGGCTCCGATTGACGAACATTCTCGAGGGTCGCAACCCAGAGCCCCTGCTCTTTCCTGACGGAATGCCGACCTTCATCGATCCGGTCTGACCACCGGTTTCGAGTCTCTCGGCGGCCAGCGGCATCCCACCGGGAGAGGGCGCGCCCGCCCGCGGTGCCTCCACTTCGCGATCTCCCGTTGCCGCCGTTCGAAGAAGTGTCAAAATGGAGCCCGAGGAGGCGAACGTGATTGGAACAGGCGAGAAGGCTCCCGGGTTCAGTCTGAAGGATCAGTTCCAGCGCGAGGTCTCTCTCTCGCAGCTCAGCGGGCGGCGCCACGTGCTGCTGCTCTTCTATCCTCTCGACTGGACCCCCACCTGAAGCGTGGAGGTCCCGGAAGTGGAGGCGCTCCTGCCGCGCTTCCGGGCTGCCCACACCCAGGTCCTGGGTGTCAGCGTCGACAGCGTCTATTGCCACGCCAACTGGGCCGAGAGCCTCGGCGGCGTATCGTTCCCGCTACTCGCGGATTTTCACCCCAAGGGCGAGGTGGCCCGCAGCTACGGGCTGTATCTGGATGACCCCGGTATCACCGATCGCGCTACCGTGCTCATCGACGCCGCGGGGGTGGTTCGCCACACCGCATCCGTGACCCCGGCGGGCCGGCGGGACATCGGGGAGCTGGCCGCCGAGTGCGAGCGGCTCGACAGGGGGGATTCGGGGCCGGTCGAGGACTTCAGCGAGCCGGCCGGGCTGCCCGAGGGGGGACTCCTCTACGTCAAGAGCAGCTGCGGCTTCTCGCGCGCGGCGCTGCTGGCTTGCGAGAACCTCCACCTCCGCGAGCGCATCGCAGTGACCAACGTGAGCGAAGACACCGCCGCCCGTCAGGCCCTGGTGAAGGCGAGCGGGAGCGAGCAGGCGCCGTGTCTGGTGATCGGCGGAGAGACGATCCAGGAGTCCGCCGACATCGTCACCCGCCTGGTGGAGGCGACGGCACCCCTTTAGCCTTTAGCGGGGACGTTGTTGAACGTTCAACTTTTCGACCGCGTCGAAAAGTTGAACGTTCAACAACGTCCCCGTTTATCGATAACCGTCGGCGACGGGGCGCCGGGGCAGTTGCCACCACACCTCGTCGCAGGCGCGCTTCAGGTCCTCGTCGAGTTCCAACTCCGCGCCGGCGAGCGTCGCTTCGAGCTGCTCCGGTCGGCTCGCACCGACGATGGCCGAGGTGATCCCTTCCTGGGAGAGGACCCAGGCCACCGCCACCGATGCCAGAGAGTGACCGTGTCCTCTGGCCCGCTCGACCAGTGATGCCACGGCCTCGAGCTGGAGCTTGTCCCAGTAGCGGTGCTGGTACACGGTGCCCGCCCCTCCGAGGGTAAAGCGGGTTCCCTCCTGGGGATCCTGATCGGACCGGTACTTTCCCGAGAGCATCCCCCCGGCGATCGGGTTGTAGACGAGAACGCCCACCCTCGCGGACCGGGCGAGGGGCAGGAGTTCGGTCTCGATCTCCCGGTAGAGGAGGTTGTAGCGCGGCTGCACGGTCTCGTAGCGGGCGAGGCCAAGGTGTTCAGCCGCCCCGAGGGCCTCGGCAAGACGCCAAGCGGGGTAGTTCGAGCAGCCGACGTAACGGATCTTGCCCTGGTGCACGAGATCGTCCAAGGCGCGCAGGGTCTCGTCGATCGGCGTGTGGCGATCGAAGAAGTGGGTCTGGTAGAGATCGATGACGTCGGTGCCGAGGCGACGAAGGCTGGCCTCGACGGCGCGTTGGATGTGGTAGCGGGAGAGTCCCCCGCTGTTCGGGGTTGCCGCCGTCGGTGCGCGGCACTTGGTGGCCAGCAGGATCCGCTCCCGAGCCCCGCGCGACGCCATCCAGCGGCCGACGATCTCCTCGGTGACGCCCACCCTGTCGAGCCCGCCTGCCAGCGGGTAGACGTCCGCCGTGTCCAGGAAGTCGACGCCCGTCTCGAGGGCCCGATCGAGAATCGCGAAAGAGGTCGCCTCGTCGCACTGCAAGCCGAAGGTCATGGTGCCGAGGGTGAGTACGGGCACGCGAATGCCCGTCCGCCCGAGGGGTCGTTGCTCCACCGCTCAGATCCTCCCGGGCGCGAGGTTAGCGTCGTCGAAGCTGGGCCGGGGCGAGCAGCACCCTCGGGGCGGGGACCGGGCTTCGCATCACTCTCACCAGGGCACGGCCTGTGGGGATGCGACGCAGTATGTGGTATAATGCCCCATATTGCCGTAAGATGCCGCAGCTCGAAGAGGTGAGCGGCTCCCTCGAGTCGTTTCAGCCTGGCTTCAGCCTGGGATGGGACCTGTGGGATTGCAGGGTGCGATGGAAGAATCTCGCACGCTTCTTGTCGTAGATGACGACCTCGCGATGCGGGAGATGCTCGTCTCCCTCTTCAAGGAGCGTGGCTTCGCGGTGCAGCAGGCCGCCTCCGCCGACGAGGCGTTGGACCGCCTTCGGGATGTCGAGTACGACGTCGTCCTGAGCGACATCAAGATGCCCGGTCGGTCGGGGATCGAGATGGTCGGTGAGATCCGGGAAATGCGCCCGGAGACCCCGGTGGTGCTGATGACGGCCTTCGGGAGCATCGATTCGGTCATCGAGTCGATGCGGGCCGGGGCCTTCGATTACATCACCAAGCCCTTCGAGTCCGAGTCGGTGATGCTCACCATCGACCGAGCCATCGAGCGCCGCGCTCTGGAGGAGGAGAACCGGCGCCTCCGGCGCGCGGTGGACCAGACCAGCGCCTTCGGAGACCTGATCGGCGCGAGCCCGGCCATGCGCGAGATCTTTGCCCTGATCAGGAAAGTCGCCCACAGCCGGGCGAGCGTGCTCATCACCGGCGAGAGTGGAACCGGAAAGGAAGTGGTGGCGAGAACCATCCACTACCACGGATCGCGCGCCGCGAGTCCGTTCATCCCGATCAACTGCACCGCCATTCCCGAAGGCCTGCTGGAGAGCGAGCTGTTCGGCCACGTTCGCGGGGCATTCACCGGGGCGCACACTTCCAAGCAGGGGCTCTTCGAGAAGGCCAGGGGCGGGACGCTCTTCCTCGATGAGATCGGCGACATGGGTCTCGGTATCCAGAGCAAGCTGCTCCGCGTGCTCCAGGACCGGGAGATTCGCCCGGTCGGATCGACCCAGTCGACGAAAATCGACGTGCGAATCATCACCGCTACCAACAAGGATCTGCAGAAGGAGATGGAGGAGGAGCGATTCCGCGAGGATCTCTACTATCGCCTGAACGTGATCCCGATCCGGATCCCCCCGCTCCGGGAGCGCCTCGAAGATGTGCCTCTCCTGGTCGATGCGTTCGTGAAGAAGCACTCGGACGGTGCACGCTGGCACGTCACCCAGGAGGCCCTGGAGCGGCTGATGACGTACCCCTGGAAGGGGAATGCGCGAGAGCTCGAGAACGCGATCGAGCGGGCGATCGCCCTCTCCAGCGATGAGCAGATCGACCTGGCCGATCTTCCCGTGGCCGACTCCGACGACGGTGGCGCAAGGGACGCCGGCGATGGGTTCCCGCGCCGCACCGCCCAGCGTCACCTGAGCCTGCGCGAGGTCGAGGACCTCTACATCGAGGAGGTCTTGCGGCTCACCGATGGCAACAAGGTTCAGGCTGCCAAGGTCTTGGGGATCGATCGCAAGACGCTGTATCGCCGCGCCGAGAAAAGCGTCCGCCGCGGGGTGCGTCCCGAACGGTCCTCACCGTGAAGGAGCTCGCATCGCACCCATGAAGCACATTCGCAAGATTGTCGTCGCCGTCGATTTCTCGGAGCACGTCGAGCCGGTACTCGATGCGGCCGTCGACTTCGCCAGGCAGTTCAACGCGGAGCTACACCTCGTTCACGCCTTCGACGTGCGGATTCCCCTGGTGACCCCGTACGAGGTCGCCATCCCCACGGCATTCATCGAGGAGGCCCGGGAGGCCGCGGCGAGCAAGCTCGATGCCCTGATCCGGAAGGTGGCCGCCGAGGGTGTCACGGCCACCTCCCATCTGAGCGAGGTTCCAGCCGCGTCAGCCATCGTCGACATGGCCGAGGAACTCGAGGCGGATCTCATCATCATGGGGACGCGGGGCCACACGGGTCTCAAGCACGTGCTGCTCGGCAGCGTGGCCGAGCGTACCCTGCGCCACGCTCCGTGTTCTGTGCTCACCGTGAAGGTACCCCCTGACTGAGCCGCCGACGTCGTTGTCGCGCGTTGGCATCCCGGTCACTTGAACAGCGCGGAGGTACCCGCAACAATGCCATCCATGTCCGATCGCTCGGAGAACCTCTCTCACACGCTCGCCAGCCTTCACGAAGCGCTCGAGTCCGCGGATGCCCTCGACGAGCCGCACCGCGAGGAGCTTCGCAACGCCATGGACGAGATCCGGGCGGTCCTGGATTCCGATGGGACATCGGAGCTTCACCACTCCCTCCTGGAACGGCTATCGGGATTGACTGCCCACTTCGAGGAGGAGCATCCGGCGCTCACCGAGGCCATCGGGCGGGTGGTGCACGCCCTCGGTCAGCTCGGCATCTGATCGCTCGGCAGCGCTGTGGCCAATCGCCACGATCAGCGATCGACGAGTGGGCCTCACGCCTTCTCGAGCAGTGCCACCAGATCGAAGGTGGAGATGATCCCGCAGAGCTGCTCGCCATCGACCACGAATACCCTGTGAATCCTGTGCTTGCGAAGTGTTGCGGCGACCTCGGGGATGGGCGTCCCCGGTGCGACCGTGATTCCGCCCCTGGTCATGGCGTCCGCCACGGTTCGTTCTCCTAGCCGGTCCTGGAAGTTTTGCGATCCCTGGTGCCAGTCGGGACCAGAGAGTTCCAGGAAGTCCTGGAAATAGTTGGAGCCGGCGGACGCCGCATCGTGTTCCTCTTCGACGGCGCGCAGGAGGTCTACGGCGGAAACCACACCCAGGAGACGGCCGGTCTCGTCCACGACCGGCGCCCCGTTGATTTCCTCGTCGACGAAGAGTCGATGGACCTCGAGAAGCGGTGTCTCCGGGTTCACTTTGATCAGGTAGGTCTGCATCACGTCTCGCGCGGTTCGGGCCATCGGCTCTCCTCCCCCTCGATCGCTCCGGGGCGATGCACGACCCGTGCCGGCCGCGGACCGGCCTTGGCATCGGCTCTGCACCGCATTCAGATGCCCTGCTGGCACGTTACTGAATTTCCGGCGCGAAGAGTGCTCCCGGCGATGGCCGGCCGGGATCAGCCGAAGAAGATCGCGAGAGTCAACGCGACGGCGGCGAGGATGATCGTCCAGGCACCGGCACCGATGACCACGGCGTTGAAGATCCCGCGCGCGGGACCGAAGTGGAAGGGGAGCTCGGTGCAGTCGACACCCTCGATCGCCTCCGCCGCGAGCGCGTCGGCGACTTGCCGTCCAGCCGTGTGCGCTGCCAGGAGCGAAGCTCCGAGGCGAGAGTCGAGCGGCATGAGACCCCTCCGAATCCCCGCTGTTCTTCATCCGGGATCATCCGCGAGGGACATTCCGATTTCTGTGATGTGCGACACGGTCTGAGAAAGGGGCACACCTCTCTCGATGGACCAGCAGACTCACGAGTGGATCGTGGCGATTTCCCCTCGATCCTGAAGAAGTGCAGGTGAGAGGCTTCGCCTCTAGAGCAGGAATCCGAGCAGAAGGGGCAGCAAGGCAAAGGCGAGGAGTGTCGAGAGGACCACGATGCCCGCGATTTCCTCCGGCGCGCGCGCGTAGCGCTGAGCGAAGAGATAGTTGAAGACGGCCGCGGGCATGGAGCACTGGAGCACCAGCACTGCCCGTGCGACTCCGCTGAAGTCGAGGAGAGCGGCGAGGGCCACTCCCACCCCGAAGCCGATGCCCAGGCGGCAGCAGGCGAGCGCGACGCCTCGCCCCATCCTCGCGACCCGAAGCTCGGCCAGAGAGGCCCCCAAGGTCACCAGCATCAGCGGGATGGCGAATCCTCCCAGGATCTCCGTGGTGTTCCAGATCCACGCGGGAACCGTGGCGCCCGAGGCGAGCACCGCGACTGCGAGGGCCACCGCGTAGATCAGTGGCGTTCGAGCCAGCTCGCGCAGGGAGAAACGCCCGCTCCAAATCGCGATCCCCGCCGTGAACTGCAGGGTCGCCGTCACGCTGAAGTAGGCGATCCCGAGGGCAAGGCCTTCCTCACCGAAGGCGAACAGGCAGATGGGCAGACCCATGTTGCCCTGGTTTCCGAACAAGAGAGGACACAAGAAAGTGTTGAAGGGGAGGCGCGCGAGACGCAGGATCGCGATTCCGACCACTGCGAAGCCCGCGACCGAAAGGGCGGCCGCGGCCGCCATTTCGGCCATTGCCTCCGTCTCGACCTCCAGAGCCACCAGGCGAGAGAAGACCAGGCACGGTGCCCCGACGTCGGCGATCAGGATCGTGACCAGCTCGCGGTCGTAGGCACGGCCCGCGCGCACCCAGGCCCATCCGAGGGCGGTGCAGATGAAGACGGGCGCGATGATCGCGAATAGATCTCCCACGGGCGTTCAGGCGGGTCCGGTGTGCCGCACCGCGGGCCCCGCGACGGGGTGCGATTCGCCTGTCATCGGGGGCAGCCTAGGAGCGTGCGAGGCTGACGAGCGAGAGCCAGCCGGCGATGAGGCAGAAGCCGCCCAGGGGCGTGACCGGGCCCAGCCAGCGCTGCCCGGTCAGCACCAGCAGGTAGATCGAGCCCGAGAAGAGCACGATCCCCAGGCTGAACAGCCAGCCGGGCAGCCGGATCGATTGCCCGCTCTCGGTGGCGAAGAGGGCGAGGGCGAGCAGCGCGACGCTATGCAGCAGGTGGTACCGCACTGCCGTGTCCCAGCTCGCGAGCTGCTCGGTGCTCAGCCGCGCCTGAAGGGCATGCGCGCCGAGCGCTCCGAGGCTCACACCGACCGCTCCCAGGATTGCGGCGGCCATCAACCATCGATTCAAGGCGAGTACTCCTGTTTCGCGCGGGGGCTCCCAGCATATCCGGGTTGCGGTCCAGTGTCGCGCAGGGGAATGCAGGCTCTATCGTCGGCCCGCCGGTGGATCGGGGCGTGGCAGCCGCTCCGCGACCGGCGCCAGAGGCGGGAGTGGCTCGGTCCTTCCGGTCTGGTACCAGTAGGCGGTGCTCGAATAGTCGTTCGCGAGCGCATTTGCGTGGCCCGTCTCGATGGTCGCGCGGATCGATTCGTCGAAGCGGATCGGGTCCTCGATGTGGAAGCGGTACATCGAGTTCTTGCCGCCCCACGGCCATGCCTCGTTGCCGCTGTAGAGAGTGATCCCGTGGTAGGGCGCCGAGTACTCCTGCTTCGGGCAGAAGGCGGTGTTGAAGTAGTCCTCGGTGCCGGTCCCGTGGAGGCGGGGAGGCCACGGCTCACCGTCGATGAAGATCATGTCGTCTCCCTCCCCATACCAGTCGTTCACCTGCCGCTCGAAGACGTCCACGTTGAGGACGCAGCCCACGTACTGGCCGCGGCCCCGGGTGTCGAGAATGACGTAGTTCCGCTCGCCCGTGAGGTTCGGCTCGGTCCAGGGTGCGCCGAATCCGAGGCCGGATCCCACCGGGTGCTGGTCGTTCAGCCGGTAGTCCTTCCGGGTCCATCCCCTCTCGGCTGCGATGCCGGCCGTGACAGGAGTCCGGTTCCACCAAGCGTGGAAGCGCGCCAGATCCGGATCCGGGGCCGCGTACTCCTCGTAGTCGACGTAGTAGTAGAAGATCACCAGGCTCTCGCCCTGGTTCTCGACCTCGAAGCGCGCACCGTTCGCGAACGGCATCGGGAACCAGCAGTTGAAGCTCTTGCCGTCCTCGGGGCTCATCTGCAGGGGGAGCGAGACGAAGTTCCGGCGCAGGCCGAAACCGAGGCCGAAGAAGTCTCCCACCGGAACCTCTACGCTCGGGGATTTCTCGCCGTCCCAGTACATTCGCAGCACCGTCTTGCAGAGCTCGTGAGGATCGGGGGGGAGCGACATCATCGTTACCCAGATGTGCTTGACACAGCCGGCGCCCTCTGCCTCGCCGAGGACGGCTCTTTCCCCGGCCTGGATCTGCAGGGCGTCCGCATTCCCACCCGTGCGGTCCCAGGAAGAGAGGCGTCGGCGCCTGAAGTTACGAAGCCTTGCCAGGCTGGCGAGAGAACCGTGTCCGATCTGCATTGATGTCTCCTCCACGACTCGGCAGGACCGGGATTATGCCCTGCCACGGGGCCAGTGAGAACTTCGGTCTAGACGATCCGGCTCTCGTGTCCCTTCCAGTAGCGTTCCTTGAGGAGGCGCTTGAAGAGCTTTCCGGTGGGGTACCTCGGCAGCTCGGGTTCGAAGTCGACCGAGCGCGGGCATTTCACGTGGGAGAGGTTCTCGCGGCAGAAGTCGAGCAGCTCCTGCGCGAGCGCAGGCCCTGCGTTGGACATGTCCATCGGCTGGACCACGGCCTTCACCTCCTCGCCGAACTCCTCGTTGGGGACGCCGATCACCGCGACGTCGGCGACCTTGGGATGCGTGATCAGGAGGTTCTCGGTCTCCTGGGGATAGATGTTCACGCCTCCGGAGATGATCATGTAGCTCCTCCGGTCGGTGAGGTAGAGGAAGCCTTCCTCGTCCACGTACCCCACGTCGCCGATGGTCGTGTAGCCGTCCCTGCTACGCGACGCGGCGGTCTTCTCCGGGTCATTGTGGTACTCGAAGTCGGCGCCCTGGCCGAAGAAGATCGTGCCGATCTCGCCGGGGGGCAGCTCTTTGCCCTCGTCGTCCAGGATGTGGATGTCGCCGAGCAGCGACTTCCCGACCGAGCCCTTGTGGTTCATCCACTGCGCGGAGTCGATGGCGCAGAAGCCGTTGCCCTCGGTGCCCGCGTAGTACTCGTGGAGCACCGGACCCCACCATTCGATCATCTGCTCCTTTACGGGAACGGGGCAGGGCGCCGCCGCGTGGATCGCCACCCGGAGGCTCGAGACGTCGTAGCGGGTCCTCTCTTCACTCGGGAGCTTCAGCATGCGCACGAACATGGTCGGCACCCACTGGCTGTGGGTGGCCCGGTACTTCTCGATCAGCCGCAGCGCCTCGACGGGGTCGAACTGGTCCATGATGATGCAGGTCCCGCCGAGCCGCTGGATGGAGAGGTTGAAGCGCAGCGGTGCCGCGTGATAGAGGGGCGCCGGTGAGAGGTAGACCGCGCTCTCGTCGGCCTGGTAGAGGCCCTGGACCAGCAGCTGGAGGGTCGGCGGGGTTCCGGCCGGCTTTCCCGGGAGCGGGACCTTGACGCCCTTGGGTCGGCCCGTCGTGCCCGAGGAGTAGAGCATGTCGTTCCCCTCGAGCTCCTCGGGGATCGGCTCGGCGGGCTGCGCCGCGACGGCCTCCTCGTAGGACTCGTAGCCTGGGGTGGCGGCGTCCAGCATGAGCCGCGTACCGACGGCCGGATTGCGCCCCACCAGCTCGGCGGCCACCTCGCCCTTCGCCTTCGAGGTGATGAAGACCTTCGCGCCGCAGTCGTCGATGATGTATTCGGCCTCGGGGGCGGTGAGCCGCGAGCTGATCGCCGAGTAGTAGAGCCCGGAGCGCTGCGCTGCCCAGCAGATCTCCAGGAAACGCGGGTGATTCTCCAGGTACAGCGCGATGCAGTCGCCGGACGCGAGGCCCAGCGATCGGAACAGCTGGGCGCACTGGTTGGAGCGGTCGTCGAGCTCCTTGTAGGTCACGATCTGACCGCTTCGCGCCATGATGTAGGCGGGCTTGTCGGGGGTCCTCTTCGCGTGCACTGCCGGGTACATGAATCGCTCTTCCCCTGTCTCAGCGGCTCCGGAGTCCCCTCCGTTTCAACCGCCAGGCCAGCAGGTCGATGCGGTCCTGGCCGAAGAAAGGCTCTCCCTCGAAGACCATGGTCGGCACTCCCCAGTGCCCCGCAGCCTCCAGACCCCGCTGGTTCTGCGCGATCGCGGCGTCGAGCCGGTTCATCTCCCGCGCGGCGGTGGCGTCCAGCTGCGCCAGGTCCAGCCCGGCCCGGGTCGCCGCGTCTGCCAGGTGGGGGCCCTCGTGCCACCCATCCACCTTGCCGTTCCAGATCAGGCGGGAGACCTCGTCGATGAATGCAAGACCGCGGCCCTTCTCGGCGGCCAGCATACCGAGCCGCGTCAGTCGGTGGATGTGTGGCTGCTTCGAGGCCGTGACCAGCCTTCCCTCCTTGGGGATCTGCACCACTGGGTCGGGACGGGGCCAGCGATACTCGATGCCGTGAACCTCGGCCACGCGCGCGGTGTCGCGCATCAGGTAGGCAGGCCAGAGCGGGTTCACCCTCTGGAAAAAGTCCGGCTCGCGCACCGCAAGCGGGAGGACGGGGCGCACCCGGACCTCCACTTCATAGCGCTTCTCCAACTCCACCAGGCGGCCGGTGGCCAGGTACGAGTAGGGACTTCGAAAAGACCAGAAGACCTCCACCGCGAGGGTCATGCTTCGCTCTCCGTCATGAAGTGAAATGCCCGCTTCAGAGGAAGACCGGGAAGATCGCGTTGGCCGCGAGTCCGGCGATGAAGAGCACCCCGGCGAGTCGCGTGAGGATGAACGCCCACGCCACATACCAGAGCGGCCATATGGGCACGTTCTCCGGAGGGGTGTCCGGCTTCGGCTCCCCGAAGACGCGAATCACCTTCAGCGCCCTGGGAACTGCGATGAACACCGCCAGGGTCCAGAGGCCAAGCGAGCCGGTGAGGACGAGGATGACGATCAGGGCGAAGAAGGACCCGATCAGCGACTGGGTCATCAAGCGGGCGCGGGCGTCGCCGAGCATCACCGGGAGGGTGCGAATCCCCCTTTCCTCGTCCGCAGAGAGCTTGTCGAGGTGCTTCCCGAACAGCACGGCGGTGACGAGAATCGCGTAGGGCAGGCTCGCCGCGAGGACCCAGGCGGGCATCTCGCCCGCGGTCACGAAGTAGGTCCCGCCGATCATGAGCGGGCCCCACACCAGGGCGACCCCCGGCTCCCCCAGCCCGCGCTGCTTCAGCCTGAGGGGAGGCGCCACGTAGAAGACGCTCACGAAGAGCCCCGCCAGGGCGAAGAGCACGACCGGCCAGCCCCGCGCCGAGGTCAGGTGGACGAGGATCGCCAGGTCGAGCAGGTTGGCGACGGCGATCGCCGCCACCAGCCCGGGCTTCGAGATCAAGCCGGAGAGGATCGGGTGGGGCGCGTACTGGCCGCGCACGTACTCTTCGGAGTCCACGCCGCTCGCCAGGTCGAAGTAGTCGTTGACCATGTTGTTGGCGGCGTGGGCGATCACCAGGCCGAGCAGCGCTTCCGCGAAGAACAGCCAGTTCGGCGTGACGGGCGTCGGTCCGGCGACGACCAGCAGACCGCCGATCGCCGCCGAGGTGAGCGTCATCGGGAAGACGCTGGCGCGGATGATGAGGAGCCAGCGCGATACCGCGTCCGGCTCCCGGCCCTCGGGGAGGTTCTGGGCGCGGATCACCTCACGCCAGTTCTCGAGCATGATGGAGAAATGGGAACGTCGGCTGGGATCTTCGTCCGTGGGAACTTCGACCATCAACCCAGATTGGAGGGTGCGGCGGAAAAGTCAAGAACCCGGGTTCGTACTCACTGCCATTGCCTTCGCAGCAGCTCGAAGCGGATCGGTATCTCCACGCGTCCGTACACCCGCGGCAGCGCGCCCGCATGGACGGCGCCCTGCTCGGCGGCGTGGTCGAGGAGAGGGCTTCCGGAGGTCTCGACGGTTC
>Ga0255055_10000379_pt1 | contig 34791 bp, 38 predicted proteins | sample JV7_2_27_MG_FD_188633 | JGI IMG/M metagenome (GOLD analysis project Ga0255055, IMG submission 188633) | Seawater microbial communities from Jervis Inlet, British Columbia, Canada - JV7_2_27 | ecosystem: Environmental > Aquatic > Marine > Inlet | place: Canada: British Columbia | collected...
GAGCTCCAATTGGAGAAGAGTATGATGAAGAGACTGGTAAACAATATACTGTTGGTCAACAGTACAGTATTAATGCGGTTTATCATGATATTGTTGCACTTTTTGACGAGAACCTAATTGAGGAAAAATTAACCTGGCTTTACCATGATCTTCAGGAAGTTACTGGTTGGAGTATCCGATATTATGGTGTTGAAGGTTATGATAAGCAAATTTTCAACATTTTTGCATTTTTATCAGATAAAAGTATACTTATGGTAAATGGAATTGAAGATGATTTTATTGAGTTACTTTATACTGGATATGAAATTGATTCAGATGGAATAAAGATACCAGGTAGTGATACAACTTGGGAGGCGCGGGAATTATTAGATATGGATATTAATGAGAGAAGTAAAATAGCCATTACTGGAAATAACCAACGATATAAAGATCCATATTTTGACACAATGTTTTATAAAACATATATTGGTCCAGCCAAGGGAGAACCTGGTAACAAGCAAGAGTTTGATTGGCAGATTCCTTGTCTTGATATGAAGCATTTTTATACTGAGTTTTTTTCAGATTTATCAGTATACCCCTATTATGGTACAGGTAAAGCTTCGGTTGTAATATCTAAATATTATGAGTGTGCTTATGTTAACGGAACAGTTACATATATGGGAGAGCCTCTTGACTGTGAAATAGTCGTGCAAAAAAATGTTACATATTACCCAGATCTTACAGCTCCAATTGATCATGATAAAGATACAATAAATACAGAATTGGGTAATGAAGAATTTAATTTATTAGTCGGCGCAGATGCTCGTATTCAGATTCGTAAAATACTTGGTTCAGGGTCATATATATATGAAAATATTACTTTCGAGGGTTCTGAGGGAACTGAATATGCTCCAATTACTGATAATGAGGCAATGCGAAGAGATGGTTATGATTTTGAAAGATTTTTAAATATTACTATTGAACCTGCAAACGTTTCTGGTTATGTTTTTAATGATACAGATTACGATGGTTTATACAATTCATCAATAGATAAACCTCTTTCTGATTTATATGTGGGCTTATTTGAAATTACAAATTTCGCAGAAGATCGTGTTGATCTTGATGCCCTAAATGCAACGGTTGTGAGGACAAATGAAGACGGATTTTATAATGCAACAGGCATATTGCCTGGTATATACAGAATGATTATATCTGATGAAAATGGATTTTATCATCATTTTAATGATGTTGGTCTTAATCAAGGAGATAATAGCTATGATGCTGTTAATATTAAAGATTCTAACTTAGAAGGTATTGTTTATTATGATGAAAATATGGATGGCGAATATACCTCGGATGATACATTAATTACAAATGCTGATATCGAACTTATCTTTAATGATACTACAATTAGGACAATAAAAACAGACTCAAATGGATTTTATAGTTTCACATCACTTATTTCGGGTACTCTAAATGGTCAGGAATTAAATGGGTATACCATTAAAGTAACAAGAGCACCAGAATATTCATTCGAGGGAGAGGTGTATCCAGTTGAAAATGAAACAACCACATTTAATATATCAATTGGCCTAACACCTGTTACAATAACTGGAACTACGAAATATAAGGGAGCTCCACTAGATGACGTCATTATTACTTTTGAACCTGATGAAACAGTGATAGATAATACTGCAGATCGATCTTCTGTGACTACAGAAGCGGATGGTTCTTATGAAGTTCAATTAATACCAGGTTCTTATAACATCTCGATGAAAAAGGTCGTTAACTCAGTTGATGCTTATTTACTTGAAGATGAAAAAATTATATTAACCAAGGGGCAAGAACCTCAAACGCTAGATTTTGATTTAGAAAAGGTATCAGCTACAGTTACTGGAACAACTACATTTGAAGGTTCAAATATTGATAATGTTAGTATCGAGTTTAAAGGCGAACGTGTTTCACCGTTTAGGATTTCCTCAGATGAAACAGGTTCATATAGTCTTGAACTTGAACCAGGAAATTACACGGTTACGGTAAATCAAAAGGTTACAGAAGATAATCAAAACTATACATATACGTTTACAGGTTCCCTAGAAATAAAAACAGTACCTGATGTTATAACTTATAATATCATAATGGCCAGAGAAGCAGATGAATAATCCTTGGTTAGGTTTTCCTAACCAAATTTTATTTAATTATATTGTGAATTCTTTTTACAATGTTAAAATTAGACGAAGGGAAAAAAGCTGTTGTCTTTGCGAGGAATGTTATTGAAGAATATGTAAAAAACAGTAGTATTCCTAATTCAAGTCTTGATGGACCTTTTATTGAAAACCAAGGTGCGTTTGTGACAATACATACTTATCCAAATCATGATTTGAGAGGTTGCATAGGAATTCCTCTTCCAATAATGTCTTTAAATAACGCAATAACTGAAGGAGCAAAATCTGCAACTAGAGATCCAAGGTTTCCACCACTTGAGGAAAATGAGCTTAATAACATTATAATTGAAGTAACGATTTTAACAAAACCTGAAACTATTAATGTAGATCAACCTCAGGATTACCTAAAAGAAATTGAGATAGGCAGAGATGGTCTAATTGTTGAGCAAGGATATTTTAGAGGCTTATTATTACCCCAAGTACCTGTTGAGCAAGGTTGGGATATAGAAGAGTTTTTATCTCATACTTGTATGAAAGCTGGGCTTATGCCAGACGTATGGTATGATAAGAATACAAAAATATCAAAGTTTAGTGGACAGGTATTTATTGAAATTAAGCCTAGAGGCGAAATTGAGGAGAAAAAGCTTGATGGACCTAGTAATTGAAGGAAAAGCCTTTATAAATAATTCTTTTGAACAATGCTGTATCGGTATTGAAAATGGTAAGATTATTGAAATAAAAAAAGTACTACAAGGTGATAAAAAACTAGATTTTGGAAATAAATTAATATTTCCTGCAGGAGTTGATATCCATGTTCATTTTCGTGATCCTGGGATGACTAACAAGGAGGATTTTTTTACTGGATCAGCAGCAGCTGCTTTTGGTGGAGTTTCCTGTGTTTTTGATATGCCTAATACAATTCCTCAGACAACAAATGTTCAAACTATAGCTGACAAAATTATTTCTGCTGAAAGTAAATCGCTTGTGGACTTTGGCGTATATGCTGGAATTACAAACAGCAATCTCAATAATATTGAAAGGTTGTCAAAATATTGCAGTGGTTTTAAAATATATTTAGGATCGTCTACTAATTCCCTTAAATTTAATAAAGTTAATTTAAGAGAAGCGTTGCAACAAATTTCAACTACAGAAAAATCTGTTTTATTTCATGCCGAAGATGAAGAGTTACTTGTTAAAAATAAGGGCATTGAAATGGATAATACCGATCACTTAAGAGATCGTCCGTCAGTTTGTGAAGAAACCGCGATAAAGGATATTCTACTTGCCTCTCAACGATTGAATTTAAAGGTTCATATTTGTCATCTTTCATCACTTGAAGGTCTTGAAATTCTAAAACGCAGATCAAATAATATCACATGTGGAGTAACACCTCATCACATACTTTTTAGTGCTGAGAAAAATATGGGATCACAGACTTTTTATAAGGTTAATCCACCACTTCGCTCAAGTTTTGATAAAGAGTCTCTGTTTAATGCTGCAAGAAATGGAATTATTGATGTAATCGAGTCTGACCATGCTCCACATACAAAAGAAGAAAAAGACACAGAGTTTGATGAAGCTCCTTCTGGGCTTCCGGGTGTAGAAACTATGTTTCCTTTATTTTTATATTTGGCAAAAAAAGAGAAAATATCGTTTCAAAGAGTAATTTCACTTTTATGCAGACGACCTGCTGAGATATTGGACATACCCAAAGGAAAAATTGAGATAGGAACAGATGCAGATATTATTATCGTAGATTTAAAAGATGAAACAAAAATAAAAGCAGATGGCCTTCATTCTAAATGTGGTTGGACTCCCTTTGAGGATTGGCCTGCAATATTTCCATCTCATGTTTTTACTAGAGGAGAAAAACTTATAGAAGATTCTTCAATCCAAGTCAAGCAAGGCTTTGGCAAATTTGTTGGTGCTTAAAATATGTTTGAGATGTTTCCTACTTGGTTTTGGATTTTTTTTACATCAATGATACCTTGGTGGGAATCTCGTTATGCAATACCTATGGCTATGCTTTATTTTGATTGGCCATGGTATCAGGCTATGCCTATAGCAGTTCTTGGCAATATCCTACCTATTCCTTTCATTTTACTTTTTTTCCGTCATGCTGAAAAATTTCTGAGAAATTACAAGTCCTGGACAAGATTAATGGACTGGCTTTTTGCAAAAACACGGAAAAGAGCTGACGCTAAAGTCAAGCGATATGAGCATATTGCTCTATTGTTGTTTGTTGCAGTTCCTCTTCCTTTTACAGGTGCATGGACAGGTGCATTGATTGCATATCTATTTGATTTAAAATTTACAAAATCAATTATTACTATATTTATTGGAATCATTATTGCTGCTGCAATTATGATTGCATTAACTTTAACTGTTGGAAATATCTTTGGTGTTAAAATTTAATAGGTAATTATATGGATGAAGATTTGAAATTGCTTGCACATAAAACCGCAGAAACTATTGCAAGGAAAATTAAAAGAGTACAGTCAACAGATTTTTACAAATTCGGAAATAACATTGGCCTGGGCGCAGATGGGACAGTTACAAAATATGTTGATAAAATCGCAGAAGAAGTAGCCCTTAATTTTCTGAAAAAATCAAAAATTAAAGTAAATATACTTAGCGAAGAAATCGGCTTTATTGATAATGGTTCAAAATATACCTTTGTTTTAGATCCTATTGATGGAACAAGAAATGCGTATAGAGGAATCCCGTTTTATTCTGTTTCTATTGCTATTGGAAAAACAAAGATAAGTGATGTCGAGTATGGTATTGTTAAAAACATACCTACAGGTGATATTTTTGCTGCAGAAAAAAATCATGGAGCTTTTTTTAATAGTAACAAAATAGGCACTCCAGAAGTTCCTGACAAGGAGCCTCTTTCATCTCTTGCTCTTGGAAAAAATTATGATAAAGTGACACTCTCACTTGCAAGAAAAGACAAGGTAAGATCATTAGGCTCTGCATCTCTTGAAATGTGTATGGTGGCAATTGGCGCTCTTGACTATTATGTTATCGGAAAAGAGTACATCCGCGTAGTGGATATTGCAGCCTCTACTCTTTTTTTGAGGGAAGCTGGTGGAATTGTTACAAATATTCTTGGTGAAGAACTTGACATGTCCTTTGATCTAAATGAGCGAAGTAGTGTTGTTGCTGCTTGCAGTGAAGATATAATTACAAAAATCATTTCCTAAATTTAATTAAACAATTATTTTTAAAATATCTAATAATTATCCATTAATATAGAGAGGGCTGGAAAAGCGGAATCGGATGGGATATTGCCCCCTTTTTTAGCCTAATCCAGACCTCCCCAAAAATAAATAGTTTATTCCTTTAAAAGCCTATTGCTGCATTGAGAACTCTTTAAGTGTTTTTTGAAAGTCATCGGGTAAAACAACACGCCTTTCAACCTCTTGCCATTCTAAACCATAATCTGATAACAATTTTTTTACCATATCAGGAACTCGAGGTGCACAAAGTATCCCGCGAACATTTGCGCTATCTACATCCTTTTTAATATCACTAACATACATTCGAAGCTGTTGAACTGCACTGATATTTGCAAGACTTCTCTTTACTTCAATTACAACTGGAGTATGATTTTTATCATAAGCAAATAAATCAATCATTCCTGATTTTACATGTTTTTCCCTTTTACTTATACGTAACCCTTCTTCAATAACCGCGGGATTTGAGATTATTTCATTTACAACATCTGTTTCCATACCAGATATTATGAGCTTTGCACTGTCACGAAGTGAAGTTGCGGTAACAAGTTGGAGATTTCTAAATGTTATTTTCATTTTTTCAGGAGGACTTGTATGGCGTGATCTCAGAATGAGATTTTCATCTTTTACACTAAATTCTGTTTTGCTTCCTGAAGGTTGCCAATTTACAGGTTCGCGCATCACAGGCTGATGAACCAGTACTGCTCCATCTTGTTTAATCATAATAACTCGTTCTCCCCAATCTAAAAATGACCTAGCTCGCCCCCTGTAATCAATCATGCAGTCTCCAACAATTAATAGAAAAGTTTTGTCTGCCTTTGATTTATGGTTTTTTTCAATAAATCTTAATGCATCAGATGCTGTGGGTTGTAGGATATCATCAATCAAAATATATACTCCCTTTAACCTAAATAAAATAATAATAATTCATTTTTGTGGTTTAATATAAAACATAAACATTTTTATATGGTGGATGTTAATTGTGGGTCAGATGTCAATTGCTAAAGATATTGCAAAGACTATTCGTAAAAAAAAGTTACATTTCTCATTGCTTGACCCAGATAAACAGGATCCAAAAATTGCTGGATTGATTGCAAAAACTGCAGAAGACACTGGTAGTAGTGCAATAATGGTAGGTGGATCTACTCTTGTTTCACAAGAGCAAGTAGATAAAACAGTTAAAGCAATTAAAAAACAATCTAAACTTCCAGTAATTTTATTTCCCTCTGGAGCAAAATTTTTAAGTAAATATGCTGACGCAGTCTTTTTCATGAGTCTTCTTAATTCACGGAATTTAGAATATGTAATTCGGGAACATGTGAAAGGAGCACCTTTTGTTAAACATACAGGGATTGAACCAATCTCCATGGGATATGTAGTAGTTGAACCTGGAATGACTGCTGGAAAAGTTGGAGAAGTTGATTTAGTAAAAAAAGATGATATTGAAACAGCTGTTGGTTATGCACTTGCAGCTCAATATCTAGGGATGGATTTTTTCTATTTAGAAGCAGGCTCAGGAGCTCCTAATCCTGTTTCTAATGAGATGATTTCTGCAGTTAAAAAAAGTATAGATATTCCACTTATTGTAGGTGGTGGAATAAGATCTGTAAAAACTGCAAAAGAAAAAGCAATAGCTGGTGCTGATATTGTTGTCACTGGTACTAAATTGGAAAAAGAAAAAAATTTAAAAGAGGCATTAAAAAATATCATAAAATCTATTGAGGAATAATAATTTATGAAGATATTACTAAGTATTGGGGGAGCATCTGGTAGTATCTATGGGATCAGATTATTTGAGGATTTACTAAAAACTAATAATGAAGTTCATTTAATTGTGTCAGATGGTGCTAAAAAAATCATCGAGCATGAGACAGATTATAGTTTTGAAGTTTTAAAAACGAAAGCAAATTTTTACTATGATAATTCTGATATGTTTGCAGGACCAGCAAGTGGTTCTTTTAAAATTGATGCAATGGTTGTTTGCCCTTGCAGTATGAAAACACTATCAGCAATTGCAAACGGCTTTGGCGATACTCTTACATCTCGGACAGCAAGCTGCTGTCTAAAAGAAGATCGAAAACTTATTCTTGTAATTCGTGAAACACCTCTTGATCTCCCTGGAATAAAAAACATGCTTACAGCAAAACAAGCTGGAGCAACTATTCTTCCTGCGATGCCTGGTTTTTATCATAAACCACAAAAAATTGAAGATTTGGTAAATTTTATTGTTGGCAAAATCTTAGATCAATTAAATATCAATCATTCTCTTTTTGAAAGATGGAAATAAATCAATCATGATTTTTTTTAACCCTATCAAATCTTAGAATAATATAAGAAATAATTGTTGCAACTATCGGTAGTAAGTAGTTTCCAAGGCCAACCATTAGACCAATTGCTGCAATTACCCATAGACTTGCAGCAGTTGTAAGGCCTTTTACATCTCCTCTTAATGCAATTATACTTCCTGCACTAATAAAACTAATTCCAGCAACAATTCCTGCAGCTATTCTTGTTACATCTGCTGAACCTTCAAGGTTTTCAGGAAGTAAATAAAATGATGCAATAGTAAAGAGACAAGCACCCATACCAACAAAGATGTGAGTCCTTAATCCTGCAGGTTTATGGCTACGCTCTCTTTCATAACCTATTATTCCTGCAAGTACTGCTGCTACAAAAATTCTCAGAACATATTCAGCTTGATTTTCGAAATAACTTAAATCTATCCCATCCAACATAAAATGGATATTGATTTTTAAATATTAAAAACCAGTGGATAAAATAATTTTTTCATTTTCCACAAATTTTTACAAAGTTGTTAAAAATCCGTTCACCAAATTCAGTATGCTCGACTTCTGGATGAAATTGTAAACCGTAAAAAGGTTTGTTTTGATGTTTCATCGCTTGAATTCTGCAGCTTTCACTTTCAGCTAGAATTTTAAATGCCCTTGGTAGTTTTGCAACTTCATCATTGTGAGATTCCCAGACAATGGATTTTTCAGGAACTCCATCAAACAATTTATTTTGCTTTAGAATCTTTAATTCTACTTTTCCAAATTCTGGCATTTCAGATGGTTTTACAACTCCACCAAAAAAACGTCCCATAAAATGATGTCCAGCACATATCCCAAGTATCGGAAAATCTGCTTTTTCAAGATATTCACCACAATTGCCAAGATTTCCTTCAAGGCAAATTCTAGGAGCTCCACCTGATAAAACAAGCCCATCAATATTTTCTATTAATAAATCATTTAAAGAGATTGTATTTGGAACTATTTTTGTTTCAACATCAAGGTCCCTTAGGGTGCGCCATTCTCTATGTGTCCATTGCCCACCATTGTCAATTACATAGATTTTAACCATATTATTCCCATTCAACAGTTCCTGGAGGTTTATTGGTCACATCATATACAACGCGGTTGATTTTTTCCTTTAAAGTATTTGTAATATGAATTGAAATTTTATCAATCACATCATTTGGAATCTTACTATATGCACAAGTCATTGCATCGATACTTTGTACTGCTCTAATTCCAATTACGTTTCCATAAGCTCTTTTATCACCTTGAACACCAACAGATTTGATAGGAAGTAAAACCGCAAAATACTGCCAAGGCGTTTCCATAAGGCCTTTTTCAACTGCGGCTTCAATTTCTTTTTCTACGATGTCACATGCTTCCCTAACAAGTTCAGTTCGTTCAGGTGTTGCCTCACCAATTATTCTGATTGCTAGACCTGGGCCAGGAAATGGTTGTCTTTCGGAAACATGTAAATCTAATGCACGTGCAATCTTTCTAACTTCATCTTTGTATATGTCCCGCAGTGGTTCGACAAGTTTTAATTTCATTTTTTCAGGAAGACCACCGACATTATGATGAGATTTTATTGTATCTCTAAGACCTCCACCAGACTCAATCCAATCAGGTGCAATTGTTCCCTGGACAAGATATTCAATTTTTTCTTCCTCAGCAACATTTTCAAAAATTCGGATAAATTTTTTACCAATGATCTTTCGTTTTTTTTCAGGCTCTAAAACACCTTTCAAAGCAGAATAAAATTCATCACTTGCATCAATAAAGCGATAATTGAGATCCATTTTTTCCATTAGTTTTTTTACGTTTTTTGATTCGTTTTTTCTCATATATCCCGTGTCAACGTGCACTGCAATTAGTTGTTTTCCAATTGCTTTATTTACAAGTGCTGCACAAACAGTACTATCTACTCCACCAGAAAATGCAACAAGTGCTTTGCCTGAAATTCCCTCTTTTAGTTTTGAAATTGTTTCATTAATGAATTTTTCAGCCTTAAACATTAAAAATCACTTATTTGAAAGAACTTTTTCTTTCATTTGTTTTCTATAATCATTTAACTCTTTTGTTAAATTTTTATCTTTAATTGAAAGTATTTCAACTGCCAGAAGTGCAGCGTTATCTCCTCTGTCAAGACCTACTGCTCCAACTGGAATTCCTGGAGGCATTTGAACAATTGATAGTATCGCATCAAAATTTACTTTTCCACTTACAGGAACTCCAATTACAGGTTGTGTAGTGTGAGCAGCAATACTGCCGGGTAATGCAGCCGATAGTCCAGCAACTCCAATAAAAACATCAGCATCACTTTTTTCAACAAGTTCTTTTAGATAATCAGGTGTCCTGTGAGCTGATGCGATTTTAATATCGTATTCTACACTAAAACCATCTAGAATTTTTTTAGCCTTATCTGCAACAGGCATATCTGATTTGGATCCAAGTATTATTTGAATTTTCATACCTATCAAACCTGGGTATGGACATACATTAAATAATAGTTTCGTCCAAAGATTTATTCTAATATTTTTCAATACTAAAAACTTATATTATTAGGTTAAATTATATTTTTCAAAATTGGATGGAAATTATGATTGAAACTGCTACATTTGGGGCTGGATGTTTCTGGGGAGTAGAAGTATCCTTTCAAAAAATAAAAGGAGTCACAAACACAACAGTAGGATACATGGGAGGTAATTTAAAAAACCCAACTTATGAAGACGTCTGTACAGATAAAACTGGACATGCTGAAGTTACCCAAGTTGAGTTTGATAATTTGATAGTATCCTATGAAGAATTGTTAAATGTTTTTTGGGAGGTCCATGATCCAACACAAAAAAACAGACAGGGAGTGGACATTGGATCCCAGTATAGATCAGTTATTTTCTACCATACAAAGGATCAGAAGAGTATTGCAGAAAATTCAAAAGCAAGATTAACTGAGTTAAAAAAATATAAAAACCCAGTAGTAACAGAAATTACTGAAGCTAAAGAATTCTACGAAGCAGAAGAATATCATCAAGATTATTTAAATAAGAATAAAGAAGCTAGTTGTAGATTTTAAAAAATCATTTTTTCTCTTTAAAATGAAGGGCTGTCGAATTTATACAAAAACGAAGGCCAGTAGGTGCAGGACCATCATTAAAAACATGGCCAAGGTGTCCACTACATTTATTGCATAAAACCTCAGTTCTATTCATTCCTAAACTTTTATCGCTTTTTAACTTAATTTTTTCTTCAGAAATAGTAGTATAAAAACTTGGCCATCCAGAGCCGGAATCATATTTCGCATCTGATGAAAAAAGTTCATTACCACAACCTGCGCATTTGTAAATGCCCTTTTTCTTAAAATTAGCATATTTATCAGTAAATGGAGGTTCAGTTCCTTTCTTTCTTAATATTTTAAATTCTTTATCTGTTAGAATTTCCTTCCATTCATCATCTGATTTTTGAACTTTACTCATATAGATATGAAATAACGTATTGAATAATAAATTTAACATCTTGTTAAATTTTTACAGTGACATTTCTAATTTTAAAAATTATAATTTGTAATGAAACTAGGTTTTATTAATTCATATTGAAACAGCATATAAGTTTATTTATCAATTTGATAGTAAAATAATTATATTGGATTCTTATGTTCTTTCCAAATAAAAAATGGAATAAAATGAAACTTGTTATTTGTGAAAAAAACATAGCTGCACGAAGAATTGCATATATTTTATCAGAAGGAAAATCAAAAAGTACTTGGTTGGGAAGAATTCCTGTTTATGATTTTACAAAAGACGGAGAGGCTTGGAGAATTGTAGGATTAAAAGGCCACATAATAAATCTTGACTTCCCTGCCGGATTCAATAAATGGAATACGGTTCCTCCTATTGAACTAATTGAAATAGAACCTTTAAAAAAAGTTAGTGAAGCAGGTATTGCTACAGCATTAAAAACACTTGTCAATAAGAATCCATTTTTAATTGTTGCAACTGACTTTGACCGTGAGGGGGAACTAATTGGTGTCGAAGTAATCGATCTTTTAAAAGAATATAATAAAGAAATCAATCAGATTAAAAGAGCGAAATTTAGTGCAATTACTAATTATGAAATTAAAACAGCATTTGATAAATTAGTAGAAGTTGATTATAATTTATCAAGTGCTGGAGAATCACGTCAAGTAATTGATTTAATCTGGGGTGCAGTCCTCACTCGTTTTATTTCCTTAACTTCTCAGAGACTTGGCAAAGAATTTTTATCTATCGGACGTGTTCAATCCCCAACTCTTGCTTTGCTTGTTGAAAGAGAAAAAGAAATTCAAAACTTTGAACCTAAAACTTTTTGGAAAATTATTGCTAATTTGAAAAAAGACAAACCATTTAATGCGTCTCATATCGAGAACCCTTTTTGGGATAAAACTGTGGTAACAAAAATTTTTGATAAAATTAAATTAAGTAGAGAGGTAACAATAAAAAAAGTTGATAAAAAAACCTTAAAGGAGATACCACCTGCACCATTTAATACAACTACTTTTTTAGAATCAGTATTTTATCTTGGTTTTTCTGCTACAAAAGCTATGGCTGTTGCTGAAGAACTTTATATGTCTGGAATTATTTCTTATCCACGTACAGATAATACAGTTTATCCTCCTTCTTTAAATATAAAAGGAATTTTACAAAAATTATCTAATTCTCAATTTTCAAAAGAAGCACAAGAAGTGATAAATAACGGTAGGTCAAGCCCAACTTATGGTAAAAAAAGAACAACTGACCATCCCCCGATACATCCTGTTGGTGTTCCTACTAACAGAAATCTAAATCCTGATCAACAAAAAATTTATGAACTAGTTTGTAGAAGATTCCTTGCAACTCTTGCAAAAGATGCGATATCAGAAACAGTAAATGTTTCTATTGATATCTCTGGTGAAGGATTCAAAACAAGTGGATATAGACTTATTGAGTCAAATTGGAAGGCCATTTATACTTATTTTAAAGAGAAAAGAAAACCTCTTCCTGATCTTGTTGAAGGTGAGAATGTTGAAGTTGCTAAAATGAACTTAAAAGAGGATAAAACCAAACCTCCACAGAGATACAATCAAGGTAATCTTATTGCAAAAATGGAACAGCTTTCACTTGGGACAAAATCAACCCGTCATGAAATTATTAACAAATTGTACCAGCGAAAATACATTACTCTTTCTCCATTAGCTCCAACACCTACCGCAATTGCTGTAATAGATGCCTTAGAAGGTTGTGATGTTGTTAAACCAAAGATGACTGCCACGCTTGAAATAGATATGGATTTGATATCTGAAGGTAAAAAGACAATAGAAGAGACTGTAAATGAATCCAGAAAAATGCTTACAACAGTAATGAAGAGTCTTGAAACTGATAAAGAAAAAATTAGAACTAGTATAAAAAATGCTCAAAGAGAGGAAAATACCATTGGGGAATGTCCAAAATGTGGAAAACCAATGGTTATTAGGACTTCAAAGAAAAATAAACGCTTTGTTGGTTGTACTGGTTTTCCTGATTGTAAAAATACATATTCCCTCCCACAACAAGGAGCTATTTTTAATACTGGAATAAGCTGTGAGAAATGTAATGCTCCTGTTGTTAAAGTTAAACCAAGAGGTAAACGTGCATGGGATCTCTGTTTGAATTCAGAGTGTAGTGCTAAAAAACCCTCTAGAAAAACATAATTTTTGATAATGTTTATACAACAAAATATTTATATCAGTCATATTAATTATAAGTATAAATATAATAAGGTGTCATTCATGAATCAGAATAAAAGCAAAAAAATTACTCTTATTTTTACAATCGTAATTTTACTAATTTTAAGCTCGTTTGTATCCTTGGGAACTTCTACTGAAGTTGTGGATGATACCTCTCAAAAAACAAATGAGATGTTGAGAGTTAAAACCATTAAGTCCACTTTTTCTGCTGTAAATACAGATGGCGGCGTTACACAATCTTCAAGTGGCCCATCACCTAGTAGTTCTGAAAATATTATAGTAACTGATGATTCTGGAAATGAATCATATCCTTCCATGGTAGTAAGTGGGTTTAATACTTTAATAGCATATGAATATGAAAATAAAGGTATTTATCTCAGAAACACAAACCAGTATGGTGAAAACTGGTCTGCACCTGTAAAATTAAGTACAACCCCTCCTGTTTATTCTCCGAGTCTTTGTATCCGGCCTAATAAAAAACAGGCATATGGTGTTTTTACTTCGTCTGATGAAAACTTTGGTATAACAGGTGTTTTTGAAATATCTGATATTACTGATCCATTAGATGAGATAATCCCGAAGGCTTGGGAGTGGTCTGATCACGGATTTTATAATTTTTCAAATCCTGATATTATATATCATGATAAAACAGAGGTTCCATGGATAACCTGCTCTATTGGTAGTACTACTTTTGAAGATGGACCATGTAACGAATCCTTAATGTTTACATATTTGGATGAGGATAATTCTAATTCAGCCTGGATATCTTGGGATCCTACTTTTGAATATTGCAGTAATGTATCCTTAACTACGAGTGATGATTCCAAAAAAATTTATGGTGTTTGTGAAATTAAGAATGGAACAAATCAAGATCTTCTATTTTTTTCTGGAATTTACAAATCAGGCGTTGGAGATCCTGAAATAGAGTTAACAATCTACAACAAAACCTTTGCAGGAATAGAAAGCCTTACACATCCTCAGATTTTTGTTTATAATAATAAAATTTATATTGTTGCAGTATCAGATATAGACGGAATTGTTTTATTTACTTCACCAACTGGTTTTATTAATTTTAAAAAAGAAATAATAGATATTATACCAATGTCTTCAAAGTATCCAATAATATATGTAGATGACACTCGAATATTTTGTACCTATATTTATAATGGTAATTTATTCTTAACAAATTCTTCTGATGGAGGAGTTGCCTGGGGTACACCACTTCTACTAAATAGTCAAGATAACTCAGTTGTAGAAGAATATCGTTTTGCAATTTTTCCAAATAAAAATCTAATTGTTTGGACAGACAATAGAAAGGGAAATCATGACCTATATTTGTGTAAATTAGGTCAACCAGAGATGAATCTACTTGTAGTACCTGAAAGTGTTGAAATTGAATCTGAGGGTTATACTTTTATAGCTACAAAAAACAGAATCAAATTTACAATTATGAACTTAGGAGAGGCACCTGTCGAAAAGGTAAAAGTTAGAATTACTTATTTTAGTAAAGGAGCATTAAGAGAAACCGAGCATCAAGGAACTATCGCATATTTAGAGGGAGGTGCGGAAGAGACACTTAATAGACCATTATTTAGATTTACTGCAAGAGAGTTTTTTTCTGCTTTGTATAACTTTGCAGGAATAGAGTTTATTAACGTAACAGTTGATCCAGAAGGAAAATATGATGAAGTGGATACCAGTGATAATACAGTTACAATACCTGTTGATTACGAAAATATATTCCCTGTCCTAAAAGGTCTTGAACAAATCTTCATATAGGCCAAAAAATTATTCTATTTTTTTCAAAATTTTTCTTTCAGTAATATAGCCTGCTACATATTTTGCTGGAGTTACATCAAATGCTGGATTTCTTACCTTTGTATAATCAGGCATAACTTTACAATTATTAATCACAGCTAGCTCTTCTCTTCCACGTTCTTCAATGATTATTTCATCACCGCTTTTTATTGTCTTATCAAATGTACTAATTGGTGCTGCAACATAAAATGGAATGCCATTTTCTTTTGCTAAAACTGCTTTTTCATATGTACCGATTTTATTTGCAAAATCACCGTTTTTTACGATTCTATCAGCACCAGTAATCACCATATCAATTTCACCGTTTTTCATGAAATGACCCGCCGCATTATCTGCAATTACAACATGCTCTATTCCCTCCTGCTCAAGTTCCCAATCTGTTAATAGTCCTTGACAACGAGGTCGAGTTTCATCAGCGTAAACAAAGAATTTCTTACCTTTTCTATGAGCAATATAAAACGGAGCTAGTGCGGTTCCATAGTCAACTGTTGCAAGCGCCCCGGCATTGCAATGTGTAAGAATCTTCATACCATCTTTGATAAGTTTTTCACCGTTTTCCCCAATTCTACGACATCTATCGATAATATCTTCAACATAGTTATTTGCAACTTCTAATGCATCCTCACCACTCTTTATTTTTTTAACCATAAAATCAGTTGCATAAAACAAATCATAGGCAGTGGGACGAGTTTTACGAAGAATTTCAGCGGTTTTGTCAACGTTATCTTGTCCTAGAACCATTCCATAAACTGCCGCTGCACCAATTGCTGGAGCTCCACGAACAACCATATCCTTTATTGCAAAGGCGCAGTCTTCAACTGTTTTTGCGGTAAACATTTCAAGGTTATATGGGAGTTTTCTTTGATCAATAAACTGGATTGCTCCATCTTCAAACCATAAAGCTCTTCTATCTTCTCCTTCGATTTTCATTTCAATTCCTCAAGAGTTTTTAATAGTAAATCTTCAACTTCTTTAACACTACTTCCTACAAACATTACACCTTGATTTTTTATTATAACTATTTTACTATCTCTAAGACATTTTAATACTTCTTTTGCCTGTTCAAGTGTTCCTGTAGGATATTCTTTTTCTGTAATTGGAAGCTTTTTAACTATTTTTTCAACCTTTATATCATACAACTGAATTACTGCGTTTACTTCATTTCTTGAGTGATGTATAAGCCAATGAACAGAAGTATCGATACATGGTTCTTTTGACCCCATTGTTAAAAGAACCTTTTTTATTGGATCATAATCAACAATTTCAAGGAAATCTTTTTGTTTGAGTTCTACAAAATTTGTATTATTTGCATTTATCAATAATCTTTTACCATAACTTAAACTCATGATTGTTTTATCGACATTTTCAATCATGTCAAATTCTTTAAGTTTTTTTCCAATTCTTACAACCTCAGATATAAGTGGACAATTACTTTCTTCTTTTGATATATAAAAAGTTTGAAAACTTGAAATTGTCATATTTTTATCAAACATTTTGGGAGTTAATATAGATTAAATATATTTATTTTCTCCTCTAATCAAAAATAAAAAATGACAAGATGCAATAGTCTTGCCTATTTAAGTAAAATTTTTAAATACTTTAAATAAATCGCTTCCTTCCATGTAAATGTCAGTGAGTTCTGTTGCAGTTTCTTTATCTATACCCTGATTAATGAGCTCTTTTTTAAAGGCTTTTCCTGCTTTTTTTGCATCTCTTTTAAATCTCAGAAATGTACCTGTACATCTAAGAATTAAACGTGGTAGAGATGGGAGAAGAAATCCAAAATATTTAATTGGCCTTTCTTCAACAACTTTTTCGGACATATTGAAACCATCTAAATGATTCTAATCATGATGATGATGTTCGCCAATGTTACCCATCATTTTTCCAAGATTCAAGGTGGATAGATATTGACTTGTCAGCTCATATGCTTGTTCTTCTGTCATTCCTGCAGCCTTTAATTCTTTATAGAATATTGCAGCCGCAGCAGCGTATTTCTTTGCGCTATCTGGACTATATAACAAGTTACCTAACTCTTTTAATAGTCCTGGTATCTTTTCAGATACAACATCCAATATTTCCTTTATTTTTTCTGGGTCTGGCATTGATTCATGTTTATTCATTTTTCATATACCTCCATTTTAATTCTAAACCATGTTACTGCGGTCATTTTATATATTGAAACCGAGCATTTGTGACCACTTTTTGATCACTTCTTCAGTTAAACTATATCTGTAAAGTGATCCTTTTTGATATTTTTTAACAATATTTTTTTCTTCTAATTCTCTTAATTTATCTCGAATAATTCTTCTAGATGCCGTCCCTCTTTTACTTCTTACAAGTTCCGTAAGTTGTGATATGTTTTGATCTGGTCTTTCTAAAAGAACTCTTACAATATCCTTTGAAATTGAATCATTAACATCATTGAGAATCATGTCTGGAGTGAGTCCACCTCGATTAAGTAAAAGATTTATTATTTTCATATAATTCTGAGTTATTTTACTTGCATCTTGCAATGGTGTAATTATTGATGATATCATTTTTTCAAGTTCATTAATTCGCTTATTTAGCTCTTTTACTTCTTTGGTTAAATCCTTTTTCACATAAGGTGCATAATATATATGATAAAAAGATTTTGTTAGTAAAGAAATTTATAACAATTTTTATCTTCTTACTGATTTTAGAATTGTAAAAACACTATGTTTATTAAATTAACAAAAAAACACATTATTTGCAATTATAATGACAAAAGTTTGATATAAGATAATTTGTATTTTTTATCTAATTGTGTTATTTAAATTAAAGGGGTCAATAAAAATGAAAAGATATAATCTCTCAATTATTGTATTAATTATGCTGCTAACCTCTGTTTTTAGTGCAACGTTATCTGTTAATGCAATATCAAATTCATACAAGGTAGAAAGTGCAGGTGTAACCGAATATTATGCATTACTTATTGGAACAGATCCTGAAATCTGGTGTGATGATGATGCAAATGATATGGCAAATGCTTTGATAGGTAATGGCTGGAAATCTGAAAATGTTGAGAAATTGACAACAATAGAGGCTACAAAGAATAATTTTATTGATGAAATTAATTGGCTTGATGATAAAGAAGACAGTAATGATGTTGTTTTATTCTATTTTTCAGGTCATGGTGGAAGTAGATGTATTGCTTTTTTTGATGAATGGTCGGGAACATTTAATAGAGACGTTATGTATCTTTTTACGTTGAGTTATTATATCAATAAACTAGATGCGGGAAAGCTTATTTTAATATTTGACACGTGTCATGCTGGGAGTCTGAAGATGAAGGAAGATCCATTGATGAGAAGTACCTCAAATCAATTCTATTCTGAAAATATTAACATAGTGCAATCATCTATTGAAGAAGAAGTTGATCCTTTTGGAATATTTGGATTGAGTGGATTTGGAAGAATAGTTATTGCGTCCTGTGGCAGATTTGAATACGCCTATGGCTCACCTGAATATCAGAATGGTTATTTTACGTATCACTATGTCGAAGGTTTGAAAGGAAAAGCTGACTCAAATAATAATGGATGTGTTTCAGCAGAAGAAGCATTTAATTACGCAAAACCAAGAACAATTGATGACACAGAGAGCAATCCAAGGACCGAAACTCAACATCCTACGATGTCTGATTTAATTTTTGGTCAGGTGGATATTACAAATATGGATAAATCCTGTCGAGATATAGAATCTAATATAGAAAGAATAATTATTGCGTTTAAATAAAGATTTGCTATTTTACCAAAGAAGATAAGAGGCCTTTTACGAAATATTTCGCCTCCCAAATATTGATTATGAATAAAAAGAATTACGCCGAGGGGGAGATTTGAACTCCCGCGGGAAACAAGTCCCACGAGCTCTCCAGGCTCGCGCAGTACCGGGCTGTGCCACCTCGGCAAAAAAACAGACAAGTAAACAAAGCTTTCTATTAAGACTTTTTCCAGATTGATGGATATGTCCCTTTATTCATTAAAACCCTTTCAAGACTTGCACAAACTCCACTATCTTTTTGAATTATTTCTTCTGTTGACATATGTGTTTTTACTAGTGCTACACCTTCCCCTTTCAGAGTTAAAACAGCAACAAGATTACTTTTTTTAATGTCTGAGTCAATTTCAACAACTCCGGGAACAGCAAGACTAGCTCCATGACATAATGCATCCACTGCAGAGTCACGAATTACTATCTTTGGTAAATGATTCAAAAATTTTTCGAGTGGAAATATAATCGAACGGATTTCTTTTTCAACACTATCTTCTTTCCAAAAAGTATAAGCATCTTTCAAATCCTGTAATTTGACAGAATCTTTCTCTTGCAAATGTCCGACCATTGTCCGTCTAAGCTCTGCTAAATGAGCACCAACTTTCAACCTTTTACCAATATCGACACATATTGTTCGGACGTAGGTTCCTGATTCACAACCAACACGGAACAATACATCTCTATCCTTTATTTGAAGAACATCAAAATAGTAAACTTTTCTTTTTCTATTGACTCTTTTTACTGCTGACCGGACAGGAGGACGTTGAGTTATTGCTCCAACAAAACTTTTACAGACCTCAAAAATCTTTTTTTTATCAACATCGCCATGCAGTTTCGTTATACCAATGTACTCTTTATCTGCAGTAAGTAAAACTTGCAATACTTTTGCTGCATCACCGATAGCGATAGGTAAAATTCCTGTTGCATTAGGATCTAACGTGCCACCATGTCCGACTTTTTCTATACCAAGTATTTTTTTTATCCAGGAATCTACTTGATGAGACGTTGGACCCTGGGGTTTATCAATATTTATGACTCCGTTTTCTAAAATCTCTTTTACACTGCGCTCGTTTGGAGATTTGCCATAATTAGGATTGGTTTTTGCTTTAAACTTAATAATACGGTCACGTTTTTTATCAGATGGTAATAAGTTTTTTTTATCGCTCATTTTAATGGTCTAAATCAAAAGCATATATAAAAAGTGTTTATTTGTCAAGTTTTTGAATAATAATTTCAACAATTTCTTCAGGGTTTTTGTCTCCAGAATCAATAACAATATCATAAATCGATGTATCTTTCAGATCAATGTTATAGTATTTTTTATATCTGGAGTTTTCACTTCTCTCACGTTCAAGAATTTCCTTTTTCCTTGTTTCTACACTGCCTTTTTCACGATTAACAATACGCTTTGCTCTAATATCTAAATCTGTAATAATTGCTACTTTATATGCAGAAATATTATTATTATGTGCAAGCCATCCAGCAAGTCTGCCTTCTAGTATAACATTACCTTTTTTTAAAATCTCAAGCTGGCGGTCATCCAATTCTTTATCGATGTCACTATTTTCTTCACAATATTCGCCAAATTCTCCCAGAGTCATATTATGCTTCTCTGCAAGTTCTCTAAAAATCATACCTGAATAAACATACTTGATTCCAAGTTTTTTTTCTAAAAGTTTGGCAACAGTTGATTTACCACTTCCAGGGTTTCCACTAATTGTAATAGTCATCATAGTTCTCTTATTGAGCTGAAGGTCTTAATCTTGCCTTGAAATTCTTCCACCAGTCAGACCAACTAATAAGTTTTAATCCCTGTCTTAATATCTGACCAATCACCATAGAAAATATCAGATAAAGCCATAACCAAACCTGTCCAAAGTTAAATGGATAGCTGAAAAACGATACATTATTTGCCCAAGGGGCAGTCATATAGTAATGTGGTAAATCAGATAGAAATGCCCTTAGCCACATAAAAATGGGCCAGATGAAGATAATTAAAAACACCATCGGTTTCATCATGCCACCAGATGCATCGGTTTGCTTTCTCATAATTTCTGGTTGCATTTTCATAAGTTTATTTACTCTGTTAGTATTTCCCTCTTTTCGTGCTTTTGTGATTTCCTTTTGGAAAGCTTTTGATGTTTCTTGTGCTTCGCCCATCTCTTTCCAATCTGTAAAAAAGTTGGTCAATGTAGAAGATAAAGTTACAACAATAATTCCTGCAAAAAACAGTGTTAGTACAGGATAATTTCCACCAAAGCCTATTAAAGGCTCGAGTACCATTCCAAAATAGTATCCAAGTATTGGCCCAAAGGTAGGCATTATAAAAAACATTATCATTAAAAGAATCATCATTAACAATAGATTGCTACCTTGTGCTTTATTATCCATTTTTAACATTTTATCTCCTACCTCAACACTGGTGCTGCTTGTTTTACTGCATCATCGATAGCGTTATCATGGTTAAAAACTATTTTGACTGCCGCACCAGTTAGTGCAGCATATGCCATTGCAGCAGCACGATTTATCATTTGATGCTCATTAATTTGTTCTTTTGTATCAAGATCACGATTTCTTGTAGTATCATTTGATCTTCTATTAAATATTTCTTGGGGATCTGCCTCAACGAGAACAATTGTAGTGGGATTAATTTTTTTTATTACCCATTCAGGAAGCCCTGGCATGTAACCTTTTTGTGTTTTTATTGTACAATGAGTATCAAGAATAACATTTCCCATTTTAGCAATTTTTTCTGCAGATTTTATCTGCAATTGTTTTTGTTGTTCCAAGGTTAGTTTTCTCATTTCATCTCTATCTTTTATTAGTCCTGACTCTTTTGCAATGTCAATCATTACTGTTCCAAAAGTTACAAATTTTATGTCCATACCTTCAGCGGCTCTTTGCATAACTGTTGTTTTGCCAACACCAGGAATACCAGTTACTACAATAATTCCCATTACCATCCTCACCAATGTTTATTATTCAGTTCCAAAGAATCCCCTAAGCACAGGGTGCATCTCCATAGCCTGTTCCTTTGCAATATCTTCGTACAACCGGATAATAATACCTACGGTAAGTAAAAGTCCTGTTCCACTTGCCCTACCTACAGTTCCTATTAAATCTGCAAATCCGGCAAGCGCTCCAACTGCTGCACCCCCTATAACCGTCACAACTGGAATATAGCGTTCAAGTACCTTTTTTAAAACACGAGGATCTCTTCTGAAACCAGGAATTTGCATTCCTGAACTTTGAATCTGACGTGCAACAGCAGAAGGCCCCATATCTGTTGTTTCTATCCAAAATTTTGCAAAAAGAATAGATCCGATTATCATCACAGATAGATAGATTATAACCTTTAATGCAAATTGCAAGGAATCATGCATTCCATCTCCACCAGACATAATCGGCATTAACCAGGCGTTAACGCCTCCAGGGCTTGAGAGATACCACACTCCACCACCTGCTGCTTGTGTTGTAAGCAGCTGTCCTGTTAAAGGATCTGTTGGAAAATATCCAAGCCACCATTGACCACCCAATAGCGGAATATTTGATTGATATAAAAGTAAAGCAAACATGTTAACATTTGCAAGAAGAGCTGCCATTAAAATGACAGGAATATTAGATGCATAAATCAAACGTATGGGATATCGACCACGTGCACCCCTTACTTTTCCATGAGCAAGAGGTAGCTCTATACGCGAAGATTCTGCATATACGACAATCAGAAAGATAACGATAGTACCCAGAAGGGGTACAATAGAATTTTCATAGACTCCTGGTCTTCCGATAAACATCATCTGATATCCACCCCCAACTATGTCACCAAGTGTCATGGATGTAGATAAAAAGTAGGTGCCAGGAATTACACCGCTAGGAGGATTGCTGATACTTAAAGGACCTACACTTGCAGGCAGCCAATTGAAAAGACCAGTAAATAATGCTTGTGAAACCCCTGCTGCAATAAACAGTGAAATACCAGAACCTATTCCCCATTTTGAGATAAGTTCATCCATAAAGAAAACAAGCAAAGCTCCAAAAATTAGTTGAATAACTATTATAAAATTAGCCATCTCATATCCACCGACAAGGCTTACAAGCCCTTCACTTGGCCGCAGATATCCAAATATCTGAGGAACAGCTTCAACTATAATCATTACAATGACAAGGATTTTTTGAGTTCCCTGATAAATTGCTTTATCTTCTTTCTTAGTTAAATCAAGTTTTATGATTTTTGCCCCAACAAACAACTGTAGAATAATAGATGCTGTAACAATAGGTCCGATACCAAGATGCATTATCGATCCCGAGGCACCGGCCATAATAAAACGATAATTTTCAAAAAGATCGACGAATCTTTCCTGCATTCCAAAAATTAGGATATTAGTTAAAATGAAATAGAGAATTAAACAAAGAAGAGTCCACATTATTTTCGTTCTAAAATTTACATGGCCTTCAGGCTTAGTAACAGCAGGCCATCTTTCAATTATTGGTTTTAGTTTGTATAATCTGCTCTTTTTTTCCTCTGCCATTGTTCAAACCCTAATTATTTATTTTTCTGTGGATGCTTCTTCAACTTGTTCATCTTCAATTATTGGTTCTTGAGGTTTTTCTGGTAATATTACCTCTCCACCTTTTTCCTTAATTTTTTCAATAGCCTTTTCCGAGGCACTATTTACCTTAATTTTTATTTTCTTGTTTAATCTTCCGCCACCCAGTAATTTATCAAATCCTTCCTTTTCAAGGTCTATATCATTTTTACCGGGAAACATTTCATCAAGCTGACCAACATTAATTATTTTTTCCTTTTTTAAAACACTTTGGGGTCTTTTGAATCCACGTTTTCCAAAATGATCTGGCATATTTTTTACCATATGCATGTACCTGTGCTTAAGTAAACCAGCATTTCCTCTACCACCTCTTAAACCAGCCCCACGACCAGCCTTTTTACCTCTACCATGGGTCATGGATCCTCTGAATCTCTTTGTCTTTGTCCGTACCATTTTGATCACTATCATTAGCGTTTTTCTATATCTTTAGGTCAAAGGCAGATAAAGTAATATATTATTATACTTTCGGATAAGCTATTTTGATTATTATGAAACTTAAGACTCCCAGATATAAACCATGTTTATTATCTTTTTGTTAGAATTCGTAGAAGAGTAATATCAACATTTTCAACCTTCTTTTGATGGAAAAAATAGGTGTGTTTTATTGGAAATAAATAGTTTTTTTTAAAGTCGATTTCTCCATTAAGTGATGATACTAATTTCTCAATAAAAGGAACAGTCTTTGTGAGATGAAGTGAATAAATCACTTTTGATATTTCAAATCCTTTCTCAATAAATCCCCTATCTGCCCATCGATTACTTTTTTGTGCACCAAATGGTGGATTCATAATAACTGTATCACATTTGGAATCAACATATTTCACATCTTTAGTAATAAACTCGATATCCTCTTTGTTTTTTTCTGCATAATTTTGTGCGATTTTAATAGCTTGCTCATCGATATCTATACCAATTACTTCTCTTGCATTTGCTATTTTTGCACCAAAAGAAAAAATACCAGTTCCACACCCTAAATCAACAACTTTTTTATCTTGGATATCGCCAAATCCAAATGCAGTAAAAATGATATCTGCCGTAATACTAGCTGGAGTCATATATTGCTCAATAAATGGATTTGGACTTTCATAAGTAGGAACTTTTTGAAGAATTATTTCAAGATCTTTCTGTTTCATCGTTAATTTAGGAATTAAAATCATATCTAAAATTCTTTTTGCGTAAATTTTATTTGCTGAACCCTGTTTAGTGCCGTTCAATGGGCTTGTAGATCAGCTCGGAAGATCGCCTCCTTGGCATGGAGGAGGCCTCGGGTTCAAATCCCGACAAGTCCATAGATTTATTATGTGTTTTCTGACCCAAAAAAAGGATATTTTGCTGGATTTCCAGGAACCCATTCAGGAGGAATTCGGTATGCTCGATAAATTTTATAACTCCTTCCAACTAAATATTCCCATACAACTTCATTATCTGGGGTTACTTCAAAAACACGTCCTGTAAATCCTTCTGTAATTAGGGTATTGCCATTTGGAAGACGTTGAGCTGAGCTCATTGTAATGCTGAAAAATTTGTGATATTTCCCTTGACGAATTAAAAAGGACAACCCATTTTTGAATTGGTAAACCCAGACAATTTCATTTGTTAATGGATTAAACTCAATTACTTTGGAATATAATCTAAATTTATTTGGATTACCAAATAAACCATATCCTGCCAGCCCGCCATTATCAAAAACTAAAATATTTCCTGCGCCTGGAAGGCCATCAGGTATTATATGAGCGTGATGTGGACCAATAATTTGTCCTAATTTATTTTCTTCAGGATTTTCTAAAAAATTAGGACCAATCCTCCATACAATATCTCCTGTTTCCTTCTCAATAATAATTAAAAAATTTGCATGACGGGAAGTAATCATGATGTTGTTTGGATTAAATTCCTCATATCCCATATCATACCACTTATTTTTTCCTAAGTATGAAATAGTGTTTATGTGCAACAAATCACCAATCGCAATCATTAACCAACGTCCAAGACCACCAGGATTAATCCACATTCCAATCCTAGATTTTAGGTCAAATCCCATTTCATCGATATGATCTGAAGCATGCCATTCAAAACCAGTTAGGCTCCCATTCCAATCGACCTCATAAATAACATCGTCCTTAAATTCTCTCCAACTAACATGAGGATTGTAAGTATTTTTATGCGCTAGAATCAATGTTTTCCCATTTTCAGTAAAATCCTGACCTGGAGCATAATATCCCACTGGATTACCTTCCCTTTGAAAATCATGATGATTACCATATATCAAATTACTATTTTCATCAATCCAATTACAATCGAAATTCCATTCAACACTACCATTCCACCCTAATTGTGTTAAATTGCTGAACCTCCTAGTCTCATCATTATAAACAATTTTTGATAGAATTGAACCATTAGGAAGCATTTTTGCATGATACAGTCCTGATGACCACTTTTTTACAATGTTTCCATCCATATCAATTAGTAAAATGTGGGATGAAAGATTAAACATATCATTAAATTTATCATTAGGAACGATTGGTTGTACGCTACATAATGTATAACCATTGGAACAATTATTTGTTAATGGTTGATTACCTGTTGCAGATTCTGCATTAATAATCGAAATAATATTAACTCCAATTAACAATGCAATAATACTCAAAGTAAGGGTTTTACTTAACATATCTTTTCTCATATTCTTTATTTTCCTAAATATATATAATTTACTATAGATGTAAATTTTTATTATATATAAACTTCTTCACATCAACTGTTTAAACTGACTTTATTACAAAATTTGGAAAAAACGGCTATATGTTAACAATAACGGATATATATTAACAATGTTTCCAAATAAAAATTATAAATTATTATACAAAAATATTAAATATATGAAGACCTGTTTTAGTATATATAAGGCAGATAGTATGATGCGTACAAAAGTTGTCAATGATTCAACTGATTTAGTGCCACTTCTAAGAGCATTTGATAATAAAGTAAAAAAGGAAGTTTTTCATGAGCTTCTCACAGATTGGAAGCCTCTAAGTGAAATAAAAGAAAAGTACGGAGGCGATGGTGAGGATGCTTTGGAATATTTTGATAAGATGAAGCTTGTTGAAACCAAATGGACTACGCCTGAGGAAGGAATTGAAGGACGACCACAAAAGAAGTATCGTTCTTATTATTCTGCTTTTAATATTAATATTTCTTGTCCTGTTAATGAGATAAGTGAAATTTTTACGGTCGCATCATTAAATAGGAATGAATTTGAAAAGCTTGAAGATGATATATTTGACTATATTGGAAATGATGGGAAATTTGGCAATATGGTAGCTGAAAACTTTAATCTTTCAAATCTAGCTTTAAAGGGTCTTGTAAAAAGATCAAACAAATTCTGTTATAAAGGTTTAAAACTTAGCCGGAAGGACTAATTTTTATATTAATTTTTACAACATTGTTTTAAGTATATCTATTATTCCATTTCCATCATGGTTTATGAGATTATTATTCAAGCTCTTTGGCTTGTTCTTCCAGCCTATATTGCTAACGCAAGTGCACTTCTTGTGGGAGGAGGAACACCTATTGATTTTGGAAAAAAATGGAAGGATGGAGTGCGAATACTGGGTGATGGAAAAACTTGGCGGGGGCTTGTTTCCGGTGCCCTTGTTGGAATGACTGGAGGTTTTGGGCTTTCAATTGTAGCATTTTATACAAATGACAGTGAGTTTGCTTTTTTAGGATTAAGTGATTTCGGGCGCTTTCCTCTTATGATTCCTATTATTAGTTCGATTTGTTTTGGCGCTCTTTTTGGAGATATTACTGAGAGCTTTTTCAAGAGAAGAATTGGAAAAAATCGTGGTGAGAATTGGATTCCATTTGATCAACTTGACTTTATAATTGGTGTATTAATTTTTAGTTTCATAATAGCCGGTTTACTACAAGTTCTTCAAGTTACATCATATAATTGGTTTATTGAAAATTTATCAGTATGGCATATTCTAACTTTACTGATACTAACACCATTTTTTCATCTCTTTGCAAATTTTGTTCATAGAAAGTCAAAATCGAATAAGTCTAATAAATAAGGTATTTAAACACCCTGTGTTATTTTGGATTTGAAGAGATTATATGACCCATGTCAATAAAGAATCAATGAATGAAGAATTACGAGTATGGTTAGCAGAATCAAAAGAAGAAATAAAATTAAAGAAAAAAAAATGCAAATCAAAAAAACCATCTGGTAAATGTCAGATATGTGGTGAAAAAACAGCAATTACAGAATGCCTGAAATGTGGTAAATTTGTTTGTAAATCCTGTCATTTTAAAATAATTGGAGTTTGTAAGAGGTGTATCCCTCCTGAAATTGCGGGAAAATGGGATGGTTCACACCCTGACTGGGAAAAGGAACTTGGTGTTGAATGGATAGGTTAATCTGCTTGTCCTTCTCTTTTTAATCTTTGTCCTTCTAAATATAATGCCATCATTGATCGTGTAATTCTCCATGATGATGGGTAAATAGGGACTCCTGCTGATTTTAGGTCCCAAACCAAATCTTCAAATTCTCTCCCTCCTACCCAGATTGCTAGAATCGGTTTTTTATATTCTTCATGTAGTTTCTTTTCACGAATCATTTTAAGAATGGCACCTGTAAATTCACTTGGTCTTGCATATCCACCATGAACCATTGCAACAATTATTCCATCTATATTTGGATCTTCAAGTAATGCACGAGTTGATTCTTCATATCTGTAGAATCCTGCATCTCCAGTAAGGTCTATTGGATTATTTGGTTTTACAATATCAGGAAGGATTTTGTCGATTTTTTTATACGTTTTAGTTGACAATTTTGGTACAGTAAGACCATTAGCAACACAAGAATCAGTTAATAAAATTCCTAGTCCTCCACCGTTGCTAATTATTCCAATTCTATTTCCCTGAGCAGGAGGCTGACCTGAAAGAGCACGTGCCATATCAAAAAGCTCAACAATATCACGACAACGTATTCCTCCAGCTTGCTTGATTGCTGCTTCATAAATTTCGTCACTACCGGCCATCGAGCCTGTGTGAGATGCTGTTGCCCGAGCACCTGCTAGGCTTCTTCCTGCTTTCACCACAAGAACTGGTTTTTTACACTTTTTTATACTGTTCATAAAGGCTCTACCATCTTTTACAGCTTCAATGTACAATCCCACTACTTTTGTGTCTGGATCATGAGCGAAATAATCAATTAAATCATCATCGTCGATATCGATTTTGTTTCCAACACCAATAATCTTTGATATCCCCACAAACTCATTATTTGCAAGATATATCATTCCAATACCAAGAGCTCCACTTTGACTAATAAGTGAAAGGATTCCTTTTCTTGCTTTACCATAAACAAACGACGCATCAAGTCCATCTGCAGCATTTTTGTAACCCATTACATTTGGACCTAATACCCTCATTTTTGTTCCATTAATTATTTCTTTTAACTCATCTTCAAGGTCTTGGTCACCTACCTCGCCAAAACCAGATGAAATAATTATGACATTTTTTACCTTCTTTTGTACACAATCGCGTAATATTTGAGGAACAATTTTTGCGGGAACAGAAATTGATACCAGATCAAGATCAACTGGAATTTGAGTGATTTTTTTATAACACTTAAGGCCAAGAATTTCCTTTTCAGTTGGATTGACTGGAAAAACTTCGCATTCATAATCAGAAATTAGTATGTTTTTTAGTGCAGCATGTCCTATTTTTGTTATATTTCTAGACGCACCAACAACTGCTATTGTTTTTGGTTTAAAAAACGATTCAAGTATATGTGTCATAAACAAACCTCATTATCTGCAATAAAACATTTCCTACAATAGATTTATTTACTTAAACGTAGTGCAAAAAATGTTCATAAGTATAGCTTCATAATTTTGATTATTTCAGAACTGTTATTTGCTTTTTCATAATCGTCTAAAGGTTCCTTATTTAACTCTAAAAAATGAGGCCCCCACTTATATAATTTTAAAATATCTTTTGCTTTTTCTTTTTCACCTAAAATATACAAAGCAGCTGAAAAGGCTTCTATTGTTGAAAACTTAAATGGTTTACCATAATTAACTGGATTAGCTACGACAAGAAATGGTAGACACCTAGAATGATTTCTTTTATTTAAAAAATCAAAGCTATTTTCAGCGTTTTCCCAAGAACAATCAACCGCAAGTATTCCATTTTTTTCAGCAGTTTTTAAATCCTCTTTTGAAAGACTTTTTTCAGAAAAAGGATTAAGCAAAACCGCATCTTTTGGAGTTCTACGAATATTTGTGACAAGCTCTACAAAGCCAAATTTAGCAAGTTTTTTTGCACTACATTTCTTTGGGTCATCCTCATTTGCATGATATACCATAAGTTTCATTTTTCACCAATTTTTACATCAAAAACATAGTGACCAATACCAGGTGCATAAGATTTTACATGCTTATATCCAATAAGTTCTACTATTCTATCAAATTTTTCTGCAACTTTATTTAACTCGTCCATAGGATTACTAGTTATGTTTTTTTCAGGAATCTTATCATGATAATGAATGATTCCAATTTTTTCTTTTAAACAATTTATTGCAGTTTCAAGAAATTCTCTTGTATTGCCAATATAACCCATAATTACTCTATCAGCAATAAATTTCGGAACAACTTCTCTATTATCTCCTTTTAATGGTACCACGATGTCAGTAACATTATTCAATGTAATGTTTTCTTTAAAATAATTAAAAGAAACAGGATTTTTTTCACATGCAACAATCATTTCAGGTTTACTATAAACAGCAATTGGTAACGTAAAATATCCAATTCCTGCAAAAAGATCAACAACAACTTCAGTATTATTTGATACAGTTGCCATTCTAATTCTTTCATCTATATTACCTGAAGAAAACATTATTTTTTGAGGATCTAATTTAAAACATATTCCATTCTCCTTATGAGTTGTTTCAGTATCCTTTGAACCAAAAATAATTTCAACATTGGGCTTTCTAAATTCACCAGTAATTCCGCCAATATCGTTCAAAACTGTTTTACAATTTAGTATTTCTGCAAATTTCTCACCAATAATTGCTTTATATTTTTCTAAATCTTTTGGTAAAACAAGTATTACCACATCTCCAACTTTTTCCCATTTATTCGGTAATTTTTTTAATAAATCATCCGGTAATTCATTCGTAAGTCTTTTTATAATTAATTTATAAGGGGTTTTAATCATTTTTCAAAAGTTAAATGCAAAATACCTATAAAATTTAATGCAACAATAATACTTTTAATAAGGCCTACAACAACTCTTTTTACTCTTTTTATATTCCACTTCTTAAATATGGGCCTTTTTCCTTACACACCTCGAAAAAATCAAGTAGCGATAATGCAAACGATAAAAAACACTCTAGATTCAAGACGCAATCTTGTTTTTGAATCAGGTACTGGCTCTGGAAAAACAATTTGTACCCTTTCTGCAAGTCTTGAGTTTGCATTGGAAAACAATAAAAAAATAATTTACTCTACTAGAACTAATGCACAACAGAGACAAGTAATCCTTGAATTAAGACAGATAAGAAATAAAAACAAGGATATCGAAGAAAAAATCTTTTGTGTTGGTGTTCAAGGTAGAGCTAACATGTGTATACTTGCTCAAAAGAGCGAAGAACTCTCAAATGGGACCTCGGAGGAGCTTTCAAGATTTTGTTCAAATGAAAAAAAGAAAGCAAAATCAAAAAAAGATCAAGGTTGTCTTTACTATCGAAAATCACTAGATAAAGAAAAAGTTGAAAATGCACTAGCGTGGTTCAAAAAGAACCTTCCCACAGCAGAGGAATTCATTGAGTTTTGTGATATAAAAGAGATATGCCCATATGAATTAAATAAGCTACTCATGCGGGAATCAAAGCTTGTAGTAGTTCCATATATCTATGTTTTTGATTTGATGATTCGCAACATGCTATTTGATAGTCTGGCTGTTCCTGAGGATGACATGATTTTAATTGTCGATGAAGCTCATAACCTTCCAGATTACATTAGAGATTTGCTATCCGCTCAGCTTAGTATGTACATGTTAAACAGTTGTGTTCTTGAAGCTGATAAATATGGTGATCCTTCAATGGTTGATGGTCGCTTTTCTGTTTCAGAATTCTGCAAGTTGTTAACAGAAATTGTTCGTGACATTAGAGACACATATGTCTATGGGATTCTTGAAAATGGAATTAGACGAGAACCCATAAAAAACAATGATGCTTTTATTCCATCACATGAGTTTGAAACCGAGATTTTATCACGTTTAAAAATCACAAGTAAAACTCTTCATGATATTATCGGAGATCTAATTGCTTATGGTGAAAAGATTCAAGAGTATCGTCAGAAAGATGGTAAGCTTCCTCGTTCATTTTTACACAAACTCGGAATATTTTTAGATTTCTGGATTTCTCTAGAGATGAATCAATATGCAAAACTTGTTGTTGACGCATCATCTGGTAAAAATCCTCGAATTGAAGCATTTTGTTTGGATCCATCTGTTGGAACAGAGATTATTCGGGATTTTCATTCATCAATTCATATGTCTGGAACACTTGAGCCACTTGAGGAATATCGAGATTCATTAGGTCTTTCTGAAAAAACCGAGATGGTTGGATATCCCTCACCTTTTCCAAGAGAAAATAGAAAAATCTTGTTTGTAAGAGATGTTACAACAAAATATGACGAAATTAGTAGAGACGATAAAATTATGACAAGAATGAATTCACATATTACAGATATCTGTAACAACTTTCCAAAAAATACAATGGTATGCTTCCCGAGTTTTAACGTTATGGCCATGTTTAGAAAAAATAACAATTTAGCAAATATAAATCGATGTTTATTATTTGAAGAACGTGAAATGTCACAATCTGCTCTTATGGAACTTGTCTCTGATTTTAAGGAATCTGGAAATCAAAATGGTAATGGAGCCGCTCTTTTTTCTGTAATGGGTGGAAGAATCAGCGAAGGCATGGATTTTCCTGCCAAGCAACTTGAAATTACAGTAATTGTTGGAATTCCCTATCCCAAACCAACAGCGCGACAAAGAGGTCTGCAAAGATACTATGATCTAAAATTTAGAAAAGGATGGGAATATACTGTTGAAGCGCCAACATCAAGAAAGCTTTTGCAATCAATAGGTCGACTAATTAGAGATGAAAAAGATAGAGGCATTGCAGTAATTCTAGATAGACGTGCACAACGTTTCAAACGTTACATTAGAGACCTAGAAGAATCCAATAATTTAATCCAAGATATTGACATTTTTATCAATAAAAAAAATTAAGTAACTTTTTCAATTATTTCCCAAGATAAAATGGTCTTTTCATATTAACATCAGAATCCCAAATATATGTCCACTCGTCTTCACTTGTTTTTCTTCCTTCCTCAATTTTTTGTATGAAGTTTTTAACTTGAGAATCCATTAAATCTGCAGCATGGACAACCATTGCCTCAATAGTTTTTGGCAAGCGAGGAGAACCATATTCATATCTACCATGATGACTAAGAATAATATGACAAAGCTTATCTTCTAAATCTTGGTCAAATTCTTTTTTATTTTTTCTAATTTCAGTAACCTTTTCACGTATCCATCTATCTCCCATTACAATATGGCCAATAAAGTTACCCACATCAGTTTTCTCAATTGCAGCCTTTGAATAGTATTCTTTTATCTTTCCAATATCATGAAGTATCGCACCTGTTACTGCTAAATCTCTATTTATTCCCTCATACATATCACAGATGTTATTACAAAGCCGCACCACTCCAACAGCATGCTCTAAGTTTCCGCCTACATAATTATGATGATGAGTAATTGCAGAAGTAGAATGGCAATAATCCTTTACAAACTTCGAATCACTAAAAAATAGGTCAAGAAGAGCACTAAGTTGTGTATTTTCAATGGTTTTAATATCTTTTTTTAAAACTTCAAAAAAATCTTTTATTTTTTTCTCATCAAGCGAAGGAATAAAATCGCTAACGTCATATTCGCTAGGACTGCACCTTCTCAAACCACCAGAGGTTTCGTTAATTGATATCTGAGGCTTTTCTTCATAAATTTCAACATTTCCAAGTCTAACCTGAACAACATCACCAACTTTAAAACTGTCATACAGTCTTTTTACACGATCCTTGTTATCTCCACCCCAGAATTTTATGTTAATTTCACCAGTTTTATCTGTTGCAACCAGACCAAACCATGTTCCTCTCTTGTATGGTCTTGGAGGATTTTTTATTTTAACTGCGTAAATATCATTGACAACATCACCTTCACGGAGATTCTCAATGTATTGTTCTTTTTTTCTTTTACCAGTATCCGCTTCGATCAGGGTTTGTTCATCCTTTTTACTATCATATCTATAGAGATCGGACATAATTTTTCCTCCCTCTGTTATTTTAAATTAATAATACTATAATCTCACCGTTTATACAATTTTTGTTATAAACATAACATATTTTACTATATTTTATTCCAAGGAATGTGCTTAGGGTTGAATAATTACCATTTTTAATCCAAAAAGTACACACCAAATAAATCCTGGTATGATAAGTATCATTTCAGGTATGGCAACTCCTTCAAAAAATTAAAAAAATATTGGTGACATCAAGATTAAAATTAGATTAAATATAGCAAAAATGCCCATTTTTCTAAAAAAAGGTATTGAATCCTTATAAAATGAAAAACCAAAGGCAAAAAATGCATAACCAAGCGCTCCAAAAAACATACCAGATAGATAAACATGAACTATATTTGGAAGCGGAACTAATCCTACTCCAATAAAAAATATTGAACTTAAACTAAAAAACAAAGGACTAACATACCTATCTTTTAATTCTTTTGAAAGACCAATTGAAAAAAATAAAAACAAGATTCCAGTAATAATTAATCCATTGTTAAAAATGGAAGGAGCAGCATCCTGCTTTCCAAGATCGCTAATTGCATTTTCTGCCCAATTAAACCAAGGAACATGCATTATAGATAAAAATAAACTTGTTAAAAATACAATTAAGACAATAGGCTGTTGAAAAATTAATTATGCCCTCCCAAGATTCATTTTACTTGGGATGAAAAATGAACTCTAACAGGAGGGCAAGCTTAAGAAAGACCTTATCAATATTAGATCTTTCGGAAGCAGAAAAG
>Ga0255055_10000381_pt1 | contig 34769 bp, 31 predicted proteins | sample JV7_2_27_MG_FD_188633 | JGI IMG/M metagenome (GOLD analysis project Ga0255055, IMG submission 188633) | Seawater microbial communities from Jervis Inlet, British Columbia, Canada - JV7_2_27 | ecosystem: Environmental > Aquatic > Marine > Inlet | place: Canada: British Columbia | collected...
TTTTTTTAGTTTTTTTTTTTTTTTTTAAAGAAATTATTACGGGGTAAGCTGCGGTTTTATGAAAAATTGGCAATGATGAGATATTAATAATTTCTTTAAGCTCTGTTTCCCGCAATAACATTTTTCTGATTTTCAAACCATAATCAGCTGATAAAAATTTATTAGTAGTTATAAAGGATAAGCATCCATTTCCATTTTTCAATAATTCAATCGATTTTTCGATAAAAATAATACTAAGATCAAATAAACCATAGGCAGATTCAAATTTTTTTTTGATTTTTTTTTTGAATTCTAGATCTAATATCTTCTTATTTTCAACATAAGGAGGATTTCCGATTATGATATCAAATTCCGTTGAATCGAATTCTAGAAGATAATCTGTATTAAAAATATTAAAGTTCACTTTGAATCTATTAACAAGCGTTTCAATTTCACCTAACTCTGAATTACTATCAATAGATTCATCTAAAAAGGGCGTATCATTATCAGAATAAAGCCAAGATATTAGTCTTATTTTTGATATTATGAATGCGGATTCATCGATTTCGATTCCATAAAGATGGTTTTGAATTATTTTTAATTTAATACGTTGATCTGTGTATTCTGTCTCTAAAGCTTTATAAATCTTGAAAAGAAATTTAGCAATGGCAATTAAATATCTTCCCGTACCACAGGCAGGGTCTAACATTCTAATATTTCTAATCTTAATTTCAAATCTATCTTTAAGGCTTTTATTTTTTACAAACAATTGTTTTAGGCTTGTGTAATTACAGTTTTTATGTAATATTTTTTGTATTTCAGGAAATTCATCAATATAAATTTTAAATATGTTTACTACCATAAAATCGGCAATCGGTTGAGGTGTATAAACTACTCCACGATCTCGATCTTTATATTTCTCGGTAAGTCTCTTATTTTCGAATTCTTTAATTATATTTTCCAGAATTGATATCATTTCTTTAGACAACGGCTTTTTTATAGAGTTTTAACTAAAAAAAATCATTTTTTTGTAGGTTTTTCTTTATACTAATTTTTATAATTAAACCCTTTATTTATTAAAATGTAAGATACTAATTTAAAAACTAAAGCATCATTATAAGAGAAAAAATTAAAATTTTGCTTACAAAAAATATTAAAAATTGATAGATAAAACATTTTTGAATGAAATTATAAAAGATCCATATAAAATCTGTGAATTAAAATTTCAAAATATTTCACAGATTTTACGTAAAGCAGAAGAGATTTTTAAAGAAGAAACCTTGTTATTAGAATTTAATATTGAAGATTCTAAGAGTGAAATCTATGTCATTGGAGATATTCATGGAAATTTAGATACATTATTGAGGTTAATTGAAATAATAGGTAAAAAAAATCCTAAATACGTAATTTTTTTAGGCGATATTGTCGATCGGGGAATAAAACAATTAGAATGTTTAATTTTAATTCTTGCATTAAAAATTAGATATCCAAATAAATACTATTTATTAAAAGGGAATCACGAGACATTGGATATGAATCAATATTATGGATTTTTTCAAGAATTTATGTCTAAATTTAATAATCAAAAAAAATTTGATGAAATTTTAGCTGTATATAATACACTTCCGTTTTGTGCTTTAATCAATAAATCTATTCTATGTTTACATGGTGGAATTCCAGAAGATATTGAGATTTTAAGGAAATTAAGAGGTTTAAAGCCAAAAGATATTGTTTTAGTATTCAAATCTATAGCAAAGAGTCTTATGCAAATTATGTGGAATGACCCTAAATCCGGATTAAAAGGCTTTTCAGAAAGTTTTCGGGGGCCTGGAATAAAATTTTTTGGAGAAGATGTTTTTGATGGCTTCATGAAAGAATATAATTTAAAATATTTAATCAGATCGCATGAAATATTCCCAGAAGGTTATAGATGGTTTTTCAAAAAGCGTTTGTTGTCTATCTTTTCTTCTGCTAATTATCGCGGTAAATTTGCTCCAAATCCTGCGTCCTACGCTATTATTGAAAATAACTTAGTAATCCCAAAATTAGTTGAATAATTAGGATATCAATTCAGGAAAACTATTTACGATTTCAAGGTGTTTCTTAATTTCTTCCTTCCATTGATCTGTTTTATCTAATTCTAGAAATAAATTTTGCGATAGTATTGTCTTATCTGTAGGTACATAGATGAAAGCAGATGATTTTCGATCGTTTTTTAGGGAAATTTCAATTTTTACACGCTTAAACAAGCCTTCAAAAACTCCTTCGATTCGATCTAAAGTTTCTAACTCTGTCTTGTTTACATCGAATTTTAAAGCTTTAAATGAGCCCTTTGATTGTAAAACATAAGGGAACCAGCTGTTTTTAGGGTAAATTCTTGTAAAATTTTTTACAGTGCAAACCTCAACATTTTTTTTATCTTTCCATAGATTCCGGGTTATAAAAGTTCCATAACCAATAATTGAAATGAGTTTAAAACCTGTTAAGTTTTTATCAATCAATTTGGGTTCTCAATTTACATGATTTGAGAAGCATCAGGTTTTATAAAAAGTAAATTATTACCACGAATAAAGATTTCGTTATATTTAGCTACAGGGCTACCATCCATAATTTCTGTAGCATTTTCTAAAATCATATTCATATATGCGTCAATTTCTTTTAATAAACCCCTATATTCCGTTCCATCCTTTAGCCTAAGCAATATCTCACTGTTTTGAGCGGCTTGTAGAATGTGTATTGGGTTTTTATTTCTATTGTTCTGACTTGACATATTCTAACCTTTTTCAAAAAAACATTAATATTATTATTATTAAAAAGATAATTTAAAGAAAAACTTTTTTCAATTAAAACCTTTCTAAGAATATTGAAACCTTTAAATGAAGAGTCAGATAAGAAAAAAATAATTATTGAGAAATATAATTCAACCTCAAGCTTCTACGATGATAGATATAGGAAAATCCAAAATGAGAAGTTTGAGCTTCATTTTAAAAACACCAATTTTAATAGTAAAACACTTTTAGATGCGGGTTGTGGCACCGGTCTTTTATTTGAGTATATTTCTAGCTTGAATGATAATAATTTGGGAAGAACATTAAGATATATAGGAACAGATATTTCTTGGAAAATGCTTAAGCATTTCTATAATAAAACTAAAAAAATAAAGAATAAAATAAATAGTAATTTAATTTTGGGAGATATAGAAAATTTACCTTTCAGAGAAGACAAATTTAATCTGATTTTTTCAATCACAACTCTCCAAAATTTACATGATTTAAAGAAGGGGTTAAAAGAAATAATTGGAGTAGGTAAAGAGAACGCTGCTTTGAAACTATCAATTTTGCGTAAACAGTTGAAGTTAGAAGAAGTGATTGCTTATTTAAATTCGCGTATGATTAATCTTAAGATTGAGATTGTAGAAGATGTAGAAGATGTTTTCATTCAAGGAAACTTAAATAAGAATTGATAGTAAAGCTATTTTTTATAAAAAGACTGAATAATCTCAGATGGGTTGCTCTCGATATTAAATTTTCTTTTAAAAAAAATACATACATTCTCTATGTCTCTTTCTAAAATAGATTTCGCATTCGGGTGATCTGAAGGAATCCATTGTAGCCAATCAATAATTAAGATGTTATCTTTATGATCTAAGACAATGTTAAATTCTCCTAAATCTCCGTGAATCATTTCTGCTTTCTGATAAATAACTTTCATTTGTTTAATAATCCTATTAAACACCTTACTTGGATTTTTAATATTTTGGGTATACGCTAATTCTTTTCCTCTAAGGTATGACATCACTATCATATGTCTATTAAATCCAATTGGTTCGGGAGTGTTTAATTTTAGTTTATATATAGTACTTAAAGCTTCAAATTCCTTTTTAGCGGCAAGTCTGTTAACATATAACCATGAGATATGTTTTCTTTCCCCATGAAAACTCCTTAGTTTTTTGATGTTCTTAAAACTAGTTCTACCTATCCTATATATTTTTAACGCGAATATAATCTTTTTGTCATTCATACAACCATAAACATCTGATTCTTTACCTTTGCCGATTATTGGTCCTAATTGATCTATTATCCCTTTCTCAACCAAGGTGTGAAGTGCTAACACATCATAACCAAGTGAATTAAGTGTATAAGCAACCTCGCTTTTAGAAGAGTCTCTTACTATCAGATTTTTTTTATGTACTTTTTTAAGGCGAAACAGGGTTTCTTCAATAGGATATCTGGAATAAAATCTTATATTGTTTACTGTAACATATTCAGATCTTTTCATTCCTATTTCGATTGCCATCAAAATTCTTAAGTCTTCTTTTTCCATATTAGGAAGAATATTTGCTGCTTCAGTCATGTGGATATCTTGAAAAGAATTTTTTATATTTTAATTTATCAAAAAGTGTAGATTCAAAAAATGAATTTTCTGTAAGTTTTTATGAATGAGATAAGTTTTATCATATTTGGTATTTCAAAAACAATTAATCCCAAAACAATTACGATTAAAAATTCAACAATATCATTTTGTCTGATAGAATAAACTAAGTTGGATTCTGGAAACAAAAATAAAAATATCCCTTGATTTAAATAAATAATTAAACCACTGCAAACTAATACCCCTAACAAGGAAAAAATTATTATTTGGTATTCAATTTCAATTATTCCTATAATTATCATAATACTAAAGGAAATTAAAGATATTACAATTATTATGAAGGAAATTAATAACCAGTTATTAAACGCTTCTGCTCCAATTTCAAAATTTCCGTCTATTTTTGGCCACGTTAATGAAGTAAGGAGGTTTAAAAAAGATAAGAAGGGAAAAATTATCGAAACTAGCAAAAAAATTAAATAGAACCTTAGAGTTATAAATCGGGTAATCTTATAATAGTCTTTTTTGTCTTTATATTTTATTACATTTAACATTATATCTATTCTATCTTGAATATAACTTGGTACTTCTTTCTTTAATATCGACAATTGAAAATTGATGGTGGGGTACTTGGATATTAGGTTTTCTAAAAGTTCATATCCTTTTTTAAGTCTTTCTTGAGAGCTTTTTGGTCCGTTCCATAAATAAATAATATTGCGCTCTTCATCCAAAATAGCGCACAGATCGTGGTACAGTAAACTTTTATCCTCTTCAATCCATTTTTTGTTAGCTTCGTCAAAAATGTATGCTTTTAGCATAGATATTCAAGTATTTTTAACTCTAATTAATTTATATTTTTTTCTATATCTAAACTACATTGTTAGAGAAAATAGAAAAAAAATAATCAGATTTTAATAAAGTATTGTGAAGAAATTGATTTATTCGTTCTCAATTCTTTTTTTAATCTGTTTCCATTGTTCTTCGATATAATTCTGATGGTTCTTAATATCTTCGTCAGAAATACTTTTGAACCTTTTTTGGATGTTTAAATACTCACTGATAGGTTTACGTTTGGTGGGATCTAAAAACCTTTGACTATCCTTTGATAAAATGAATTTACCATTAATTACTTCGTATAATGGCCAAAAACCGGTCTGAACTGCCAATCTCCCAATCTCAATTGAATCTTTGGGATTATATCCCCAACCTGGTGGGCATGGAGCAAGAATGTGAATATATTTTGGGCCTTTAATTTTCATAGCGTTTTTAAACTTATCGTATAAATCAAGAGGGTAGGAAGAAATGGCCGTCGCAACATAAGGAATTCCGTGAGCTTCTAGAATTTTAGCCATATTTTTCTTATATCCTTTTTTACCATTAGGGGTAGTAGTACTATAAGCACCAGGTGGCGTACTTCCACTCCTTTGGACTCCAGTGTTCATATAAGCCTCATTATCGTAACAAGCATAAATGAAATTCGTGCCTCTTTCAACAGCTCCACTTAAACTCTGAATTCCAATATCTACGGTGCCGCCATCTCCTGCAAACGCAACTACATTAACCTCGTCAGCTAATCCTTTGTCTTCAAGTGAAGCAACGATTCCCGACGCTGAAGCACCTGTAGTGGCAAATGGAGTGTGAAGTACTGAAACTTTAGTGGTACAAAACCCTTGCATTCCGTGTAGAACCGTTAAGCACGATGCAGGAACAGTAATTATCGTTTTTGGTCCTAAAGCTTTTAGAGCTATTCTATATATTAGTGCCATTGAACACCCCGCGCACGCTCTAGTACCAGGATATATAAATTCCTCGTCAGGAATTTCCATTAGTTTAACCATTTTTTTTATCCTCCTTTAAAATAATCTTTTTCGTCATAATCACCAAGGTTTTCTAGTTTTAAACCGATAAAATCGGTTTTATGAGATATAATTCCTTTATCTAATTCGCTAATTGCTTTGTTCACTCCTTTGATTATATGCTGATCAGTGACATCTCTACCACCTAATCCTACTATAAAACCTTTAATAAACGGGCTTTGCTTTAAACCGTATAGAGCTGCCTTTAACTCGTACGATAAAACGCCTTCATAACCGTAACCAATATCTCTATCAAAAACTACTATGAGTTTCGTATCTTTAAACAACTTTCTCAATTGCGAAGCGGGAAACGGCCTGAATAGTTTTAAACTAACTAAACCAACCTTTAATCCGTCTTTACGAAGTTTACTAATAATATTTCGGGCTTGAGAAGCAACTGACCCCATCGAGAATATTAGTATGTCAGCGTCTTCAGTTAAATATGTTTTGTAAATTCCATTTCCATAAGATCGTCCAAATTTTTCTGAAAATTCATTGTGAACATTCATTATGATTTCGATTGAATTTTCAAGAGCTTTTTGCATTGCATATCTATATTCAAAATATCCGGGGACAATACCTTCAGTTCCTCTATCTCTTAAATGAGGTGTAGTTACTGGATCAATCCCTTTTACTACAGAAACATCAGAAAGATTTATATGGTGTTTTAGTGGAGGCAAAAATTCGTCAATTTTATCTTGTTTTTCTAGACAAACGGGCATCATTGTATGAGACAAGATATAACCATCATACGCAATTACCGTTGGAAGAAAAACCCGAGGATCTTCTGCTATTTTAAACGCTTGTATGTTAGTATCATAAATTTCTTGATTATCCATGCAAAACATCTGAATCCAACCTACATCCCGTATCGTAATAAAGTCTTGGTGATCTGTCCAGACTGACCATGGAGCGCCAGTAGCTCTGGTTGCTAAATTTATTATAATAGGTAATCTATTACCGGAAGCCCAAGGTAGCATTTCATACATCAACATTAATCCATGGGACGAAGTTGCCGTACCAACTCTTGACCCGGTAGCGGAAGCCGCGCAACACACGGCGAGAGCAGAATGTTCTGATTCCACCTTAACAAAACGGGCTTTTATTTCACCACTAGAAACAAATTCCGCGATTTTTTCAACAACGGGACTCTGTGGTGTTATAGGATAGGCAGCTATAACTCCAACTTTCGCTTGCCTAAGGGCGTGGGCTGCAGCATGATTCCCGGTCAAAATTTTTATTTTTTTATCGCTTATTTTAGGTTTTTTTTCTGTTACTGTCACTCAATTTTCACCTCTTCCATTGAAATTGCTTTTACAGGGCATTCCTCTTGGCAGATTCCGCATCCCTTACAATATTCTAAATCTATTTCTGGAGGTATAGTTCTAGTTATTACTGCTTCTGGACAATACAACCAACAATTAAAACAACTAGGTTTTCCAGATTTTACGGGAATACATTTTTCTAGATCTATTATGGGTTTATTAGGACTCCACGTTCCAGTTTTTCCAGCTTCTCCTTTAACAGGTTTTTGAACAGATCCCAAGATTTTTTGATAATCTTTTTTCGTATCAACCATAGATATCACACAATTTATTGAATAATAACCGATATAAAAATTAGTATCTATTATAATAAAACTCTTCTTATTAATTGAAATAGGGTTTTAACTCAATAATTAAATAAAATATCAATTTTTCTTTTTAACGAGAAAAACACTGAATATTTGATCCCTTATTAGGAGAAGTTAGAATTTTAACCTTTGGAAATCGAAAGAAATTTATATTCAACAATTTCATTATTTCTTTAGAAAAACATCAGTTATGAATAAATATCACTTCTTTAGGTGATAGAGATAGAGTATAATAAGAAAGAAGTTAGAGAAAAATATAAAGATCTATTTGAACATTCATTAGATTTAATTTATGTGAACGATTTGAATGGCAATTTCCTTGATGCTAGTGATTTAACATTAATTGCGCTCGGTATGGAGAGAGAAGATATCCCTAATATTTCTTTTATTGATTTATTGGATAGAGATAATTTGATCAAAGCGTATAAAGTAACAAAGGAATTAAGAAAAACGGGAAAACAGTCTGCCCAGAGCGAGTATAAACTTAAAACAAAAATAGGTGATTTCATTTACATAGAAACTTATGGGATTCCTCTTAAGAAAGAAGGCGAGATTTATGCCATATTAGGGGTAGCTAAGAATATAACGGAACGGAAAAAAGCAGAAAAAAAATTAAACGAATCAGCAGATATGTTCAAGGCATTGTTTAAAGAAGGATCGATACCTGCTTACACTTGGAAAAATGTGGATAGTGATTATCTTTTAATTGACTACAACAACGCTGCGGTAAAAATAACGCAAGGAAGCGTAGAAAGTTTTTTAGGAAATAAAGCTTCTGAGATGTATAAAGATCGTTTAGACATTTTAAATGATTTACATTTATGTTCGAACAATAAAACTCATGTTAGGCGAGAAATTAATTATCAATTTCAATTCTCTAATGAAGAAAAATATCTCCTTGTAAATTATAGTTATGTCGATCCAGATTTAATAGTTGTACGTACCGAAGACATAACAGAAAGAAAGAAAGCAGAAGAGCGGTTAAAAGAATCCGAGCTTAAATATCGGAACATGATTAATAATCTTGATGTTGGTTTTTATCAAGTTACTTTAGATGGAATAATGTTGAATCATAATCCTGCACATAATAAGATTTTAGAATACGACCTTTCAGAGAGTTTAATCGGTAAAAAAGTGACAGATTTCTGGCAATATCCCGAAGATCGAGAGAAATATTTAGAGCAGATATTAAAAGATAATTATTCTAAGAATTACATATGCCCGTCTTTAACAAAAAACGGTAAGAAAGTTATCGTTCAATTAAATTCTCATTTAATGCTAGATAAAAAAGGAATTCCGTATGGAATTGAAGGAACTTTTATCGATATCACAGAAAAATACAATTTAGAAGAAAAATTAAGAGAATCAGAGAGAAAATATCGTAATCTTTATGATAACACGCCATTTTCGGTAGTACTAATCAACTCTCAAGGAGCAGTTGTAGATATGAACCCAAAAGCAGAAGAAATGTTTGGTTACGCACCAAATGAAGTACTTGGCCGCAAGTTCATGGATCTTTCAATTATACATCCAGACCATTTACCTACAATTCTTGAACTTTTCAAAAAGTTTGTAAAAGGAGAAAAAATACATAGAATAGACGTACAAATACAAAATAAGGATGGAACGATATTTTGGACAAATCTACAAGCAGCAATAATGAAAATTAGGGATGAAACATTTGTCCAAGCGCTATTTACAGATATCACAGCGAAAAAAGAGGTTGAGTTTCTAATTGACGAGGAAGTTAAAAAATTGAAAGAACTGGATAAAATTCGAAAAAATTTAATTTCAAGAGTTTCTCATGAATTGAAAACACCTCTCGTTTCCGTTAGTGGAGGTTGTGAACTACTTTTGACAATTTATGGAGAAAAATTAAATAAGGAGGAACTAGAAATAATAGAACTTATCGAGAAAGGAGGTAAAAGGCTAAAACATTTGGTTGATAATTTAATTGATATATCTCGAATCGAATATGAAAAGTTCAAATTAGTAAAAAAACCAACTGATTTGAGCGCAGTAATACGAGAGATATCTAATGAACTGGTGTATTCAATAAGAGAAAGAAATATTAATTTAAATCTCGTACTTCCAGAGACTCTTTACATTGAGTTGGACAAAGTTAGGATCGAGCAAGTAATAATGAATTTACTTTCGAATGCTATTAAAAATACACCTCCAAATGGGGAGATATATGTAAATTTGAAGAAAAAAGGAAATTCAGCAGAATTTTCTATAAGAGACACAGGAATAGGGATATCTCAAGAGGAGATGAATATGTTATTTACAAGATTTGGTAAACTAGAGCGATACGGTGAAGGTTATGAATATATTGATATCCAAGGAACGGGATTAGGTTTATACATCTCAAAAGAGATCGTTGACTCGCACGAAGGGGAAATCAGAGCTGAATCAGGTGGAAGAAATAAAGGAAGCACATTTATCGTAAAATTACCAATATCATGATATCAATGGTAAAAAACTTAAAGTTAGAGTAGTTTTGCTATATTATAACCTTTCTCGATCAAATCGTAGTTAAGGTTTCCTAATTTCTCTCCCATTTTGCCAACCACAACATCTTTAAGATTCTCTAAATCTAGATCTGGGAGTGCTTTTGAAAGCAAACCTAAAATTGGAGTATTAATAACGGGATTTCCGTCTATGGTTAAATTTTTTTCAAGAGCTAAGTAACTAATGTCCGCAACAACCACTTTAATTGTATCACTAAGATTGTATTCGTTGATAAAATGTTCTGGATTTTTATTTGAATTTACTATAAACACTCCATTTTTCTCTAAAGATATAGCAGCTTCTTTGGTTAATACACTATCATCAAACACGATTAGAATATTAGGATTTTCAATTTGAGCACGATCGTATACTTTTTCTGTTCTAGATAATTTTACATATGCTTGAACAGGAGCACCTCTTCTTTCTGCACCGAAGGAAGGATATGCTTGGACATCGACGAAGTTTCCACTTAAATATGCGGCTTCTGCTATTATTTCACATGCAGTTACTATACCCATACCTCCTCTACCAAGTAATACTATTTTTATCAATTCCAACTCGCTCATATCAAAAACCTACTTTAAAATAACGGTGTTTTTAGGAATGAACCTTATTTTTAAAGAGTTTATCAAAAAATTAAAAACTTTTGTTATTTTTGGTTTTAAGGCTCCATGATTTATTAAATTACTTCAATAATGGTGAAAAGTATAAAGAGCATATATCATAAACAAGAGTATTCAGTCGAAAATTATTTTGTGAACTATAAATTATGATTAACAAAAAAGGTTATTTTGAAGGGAGAGAGACCAAAAGGTTGTTCTATCAATATTGGTTACCTGATTCGGGAGATATAAAAGCATATATAATAGCTCTACATGGTTGGGGGGCTCATTCCGATAGAATGGAAGTACCCGCAAAAAATTTAACGGAGAACGGATATGCTATCTACTCATTTGATATTAGAGGTCATTGGAGAAATGCGGGTAACAATCCCGGGCATATTGATAGCATGGATCATATACAGAAAGATATTGTATTATTTATAGATTTGATAAGAAAAAGTGCTAAAAATAAGAAAATCTTTTTAATGGGTCAATCGTTTGGGGCTTTAATTTCCTTAATTTTTGCAATTAATCATCCAGCTATACCTGGCGTTATAGCATCGTCCCCATTGTTGAGATTTTCAAAAAATTTATCGTTAAGTAAAAGATTGGGTAAGAAAATTGCAGGTCCTATTTCTAAAATTTCTCCAAATAAAACTATAGATATGGTAATAGAACAAAATCTTTTAACAAGTGACATTAAAATTCTGCGTAAACATATATCAGATGCCAAAAAAATCGAAAAAATTTCCTTGAGATCTGCTGCCGAAATGGAAACATCTATGAAATGGGCCATGGAAAACGCTGCAAACTTATTATGTCCAACATTAGTGTTGCAAGCTGGAAAGGATAAAATGGTGGATAAGGAAGCGACTAAAGAATTCTTTGAAAACATTAAAACTAAAGATAAAACATACAGGGAATACGACGGACTTCTTCATGAATTATGGAATGAAAAAAGTAGAGCACAAGTTTTTCAAGATATGTTTGTATGGCTAGAAAAACATCAAAAAAATTAAAAGTTATGAAACGGAAAAAGATTTTATCCGATTAAGGATATTTCTTGTATAGTTCTTTTATAAAATCGTCTAATTCTTTCATAGATTTTTTCTGAAAAGCTAATTTTCCACAATCATCTTCTAAATCGAAGCAGGATTTAATGTAAGCTTTGTTCATAATTGTTAACATGGATTTTATGAAGAATAGGAATTCTGTTTGGTGTTTAGTTAAAATTTTTAGGAATTTTTTTGTTTCCAGATCGATAGAATCAAGAGGAAAAATGCGGGTTGGAAAATTAATATTTTTAAGCTCCTCTAATCCAGCTTTATCGGCAGTAAATAACATATTTTTGGCATAAGTTAATCCAAAACCTAATAATGGCAAAAGTGTTGCTCCAGTTTGTGGAAATGCTGAAATTGCAATCTCAGGAAGTCTTAAATATAATTCCTCCTTTGGTCTATCTGCAAAAATTCTTAGGTCAGATGCTAAAATCATCAAAACTCCAAAACCCACGGCTATCCCTTTAACTTGCGTGATAATTGGTTTCTTTATCAGAAGCATTGTTTCATTTACTTTTCTACCCCATTCTGTAATTTTAGAAATCTTTTCAGGGTCCCCTTGGATTTCTTTTAAGTCATACCCTGCGGAAAAGAAACGTTGCCCAGTGCTCTTGATTAAAATACATTTTGCCAATTCATCCTCATCTGCTTCTAATAACCTACTATGCATCATCTGGAGCATACTGATACTGAAAGCGTGTGCTTTTTCTGGTCGATTTATAGTAATTGTAGCTATACGACCCTTAACTTCGTATAAGATTAATTCTTGATTATACATAGTATCTTAAACTCATTTTAATAGTTATTAATTTTGTCATGTTTAAGAAATAAAAATTTTTAGAGAATTGCTTAATTTGGAATTAATGAAACTAATATTATTAATTTTCTAATAAATATTATAAATTTCTTTTAAAAACTTATAGTCTTGTAATATTTAATTCCAAAAATTGATTCCTTTCTAATAATGCCTAATAAAGATTCCATAGAGGATAGGAGATTTAAAGACTTAACTCCTATGATGAAACATTGGTACAGTGTAAAGCAAACTCATAAAAAAAATTACCCAAACCATATTATAGCTTATCGAATGGGGGATTTCTATGAGTTTTTCTATGACGATGCTGTAAGAGTTTCTAAACTATTAGGGATCACCTTAACAAAACGAAAAGTAGGAGGTGATGCATACCCACTTGCGGGGATTCCTCATCATGCGGGTAACTATCTTAAAAATTTAGTTAACTTGGGTCAAACTGTAGTCGTTGTTGATCAGTTAGAGGATCCTTCTACTGTAAAAGGCAGGATAGTTAAACGAGGAGTAGTGCGAATACTTTCTCCCGGAACTATTACTGAATTGGATATGCTGAAGTCTAACGAGAATAACTACATTTGCTCAATTGTTAAGGAAAGAAAGGGTTTTGGCATTGCATTCGTAGACCTCTCAACAGGTGAATTTTCTACTACGGAATTCTTAAAGAGCGATCAAGATCCATTAGAAAAAATATTAACTGTTTTTTCGCAATACGATCCAGTTGAAGTGATCATACCTACTCAATTAAAAAAAGATGAACGCCTCTTTATGTTATTATCCGATTTAAACAACGCCCTAATTAAAACTTTTGAGGATTTAATTTTTGATTACGATGAATCGTATAATTTAATTAAAAGACACTTCAAACTCTCAAATTTAAATAGCTTTGGTTTAGAACATAGTGAAATGGCGGTCCAAGCTTCTGGAGGATTATTAGCTTTTTTAAAAGAAACCCAGAGGGATGTATTACCTAACCTTTTTAAGATTAGATTTATTAGAGAAGAAAAAGTTTTACATATAGACTATATTACGCAGAGAAATTTGGAATTGGTTAATTCCCTTTGGGAAAAAGGGAAAGATACCACCTTGTACTCAATATTTAATCAGACTCATACACCAATGGGGGCTCGATTATTAAAAAAAATCATTCTTCAACCATTAACAGATTTAAATGAGATAAACCAAAGAATTAATATAGTTCAGAAGTTTAAAGATGATATTTTTTTAAGGGAAGAATTAAGGGAAGAATTAAAAGTCATAGGCGACCTTGAAAGATTTATTAACCGAATCAATTATTCTAGAAATAGTAATGCTCGTGACTTAATTAATGTAAAGAGTGCTTTAGAGAGAATACCTAAAATTAAAAAATTATTAAAAGAGACTAATATTCCAGAAGTCTCAGATTTTAATAAGAAAATCGATGATTTTAGAGAGATTCAAGGGATTATTGATGTTTCTATAAAAGAAAATCCTCCGACCACAATTAGAGAGGGAAATTTGATTAAAACGGGTTTTAATGATAGGATCGACGATTTGAGAGACATACTTCAAAATGGCAAAAGTTATGTTCTTGAATATGAGAAGGAACAAAGGAAAAGATGGAAAATAAATTCTGGTTTAAAAGTGGGACATAATAACATACTTGGTTACTACATCCAAATTACTTTAAGGACACTAAAAGAGATTCCAAAAGTACCAGATGATTACATAGAACGCCAAACGCTTAAAAATGCAAAGAGATACACCACCAGCGAATTAAAGAAGCTCGAAGAGAAAATAGTTAATGCTGAAGAACAGATAAGTGAAATGGAATATGAAATTTTTTGTAAAATCCGTGAAAAGGTCGGCGGAAAAACATTAGACATCTTAGAAGCAGCTAGAAATATAGCTTATATTGATGTATTAGCTTGTTTTGCTGAGATCGCAGAGAAATACAACTATTGCCGTCCAAAGATGAATAAAGAAGATAAAATTATTATCAAGGAAGGACGCCATCCCGTTGTTGAGCAGATTAATATTTCTGAACGATTCATACCTAACGATTGTTATTTGGATACGAATAAAGAGCAAATTTTAATAATTACAGGTCCAAACATGGCTGGTAAAAGTACTTTTCTCCGGCAAGTTGCATTAATTTGCATTATAGCTCAAATGGGTTGTTTTGTCCCAGCAAAATCAGCAAACCTCGGAATAATTGACCACATTTTCACACGTATTGGCGCATCTGACGATTTAGCAAGAAAATTAAGCACTTTTATGATTGAAATGACAGAAACCGCAAAAATCTTGAATTTTGTTACTGAAAAAAGCCTAGTAATCATTGATGAACTTGGGAGAGGAACAAGTACTAGTGATGGCCAAAGTATTGCTTTGGCTACTCTTGAAAAATTACACGAATTAAAAGCAAAAACATTATTTAGCACCCATTATCACCAATTAACTGAAATTAATTTGCCACGAATAAAAAATTATCACCTTGATATTATCGAAAATGATGATGGTAGTATTAACTTCATTCGTAAGCTACAACTTGGAAGCACAGACAGATCTTATGGGATTCATGTTGCAAGATTAGCAGGGATTCCTGATGATGTTATCGTAAGAGCATTTGAGATCCTCGATCAAATCGAGGAAAAGGATCCTTTTAAAGCAACAGTAAAAGAGAATGGTAATGGAACTATACATGAGAAATATTACGATAAAATAATACAAGAAAAAATAAATTCGTTAGATCATGTAAATTCCAATTTAGTAATGAAACAGAATGAGTTAAATAAATGTGAAGATGAACTAAACCAGATAAAAAAAGAATTAACTCAAAAGTCATCTGAAATTGAAAGAAAACTTAGTACCTCTTCAGATGTCAACAAAAAACCACGATTAAGCGGCAAAAAGGAAAAAAAATATGTGCAAACCACCTTTTTTAAACCCACAATAGCGAAAGAAACGGTAAATGAGGAGTATTTCAAAGAATTAATTGAAATTATCAACGATATCGAAATTAACTCGCTAACTCCTATTGAAGCTATGAAAAGACTTATTTTAATAAAAGAAAAACTATCAAATATCAAGAATTAAAAATATTTGGCAATATCCACACTGTCATGCTTATGTAGAGATAGAAAAATGAAAAAATTAAAAAAATAGTGGTTCTAATTTGGTGTCCTCTCTTAAATTGCTCAAGAAACTCAAATATTATTACAAATATAAACCCTAAAAACATTAAATGAGAAGGTTGTATTGCTTTCCATATTATAGGATCAAGAAGGGTAAGGCCCTGAATACCGGGAGTGCTATTTGCCCAATTAGCAAGCATCTGAAAAAGATAGTCTGGAAATATAACATATGGCAAACATAAAATTGTGAAAGGAATAATGTAATAAATTGAGTCTTTAAGTTTAATTTTTTTCGTAATTAATAAAACTGGTAAAAACAGAATGGAATTTATTTTTATGGTCGAAAGGGCAAAAAAAATTCCCGATAACCACATTTTATCTTTTTCTAAAGATGTATAAGACAAGAGCAAGAAGAACATGATTAAAAAGTTACAGTTATTATACCACCCATCAATGAGAAAACCAACGAATATAGTAAGGTAAAACCATAGCAGATTTAATCTATTTTTAATTATTTTAAATCCTTTGAGAACGAGATAACTAGAGATTACTAACCGTAATAGATCCCATATAACCACACTAAATTCAAAAGGAATCAAACCCATTGGATAAAATATGAAATACCAAAAGTAGAGGTAATAAGGGGGCCAATCCGGTACTCCTTCTGGAACGCTAATTGGATCGTAAAAATTTACTAAACCGTTTTTTAATCCTAATAAGAGTATTCTAAAATCTACGTCTTTGGATTCATCTAAAAATAAAGGTAAGTCGATGAAATTAACAACGATTCTGGCAATGAACAAGAATACCGTTATGAAGATTAATAGATACACCATGTTGGTATGTATGGTATAGTGGACTTCCTCATTCATGATATTTGCTGAAATTTAATTTAATTGAGATGGTTAATTTTATGTATTAATCGAAATTTATAAGAATTTTGTTGTCCCTTCTTTATATTTCAATAAACCGTTTTTATTTAAATCTTAATAGAGTTTTATTTTATATTTGATGGATATTTGAAATATATAGGCTTATCAAAAATAAGTTAAACTATTAAAGATGGATTAGGAAAAAGTTGAATAGAAGCAAAATTAAGAAGATTGTTGATGCTGAAAAGATTGCAGCCGGGGAGGTTGTCGAAAGACCGGCAAACATTGTAAAGGAATTAATTGAAAATAGTATAGATGCTGGAGCGAAAGAAATACGCATAATAGTTAAAAAAGCTGGAAAAAGTTTAATCCAGATAATAGATGATGGTATTGGCATCCCCCCTGACGAGATTGGGATAGCGTTTGAGCGACACACGAGTAGTAAAATAGTCAACATAGAGGATTTAGAGCATTTATCTACTTTAGGCTTTAGGGGGGAAGCTTTAGCAAGTATTGCAGCAGTAAGCCAAGTAGAAATAGTTTCAAGAGTTAAAGAAAAAGAAAGAGGAGTTAAATTAATTCTAAAAGATGGCAAAATTATAGAGAGGAAAGAGTTTTTTTGCCCAATTGGAACGGATATTAAAGTTAAAAGTTTATTCTACAATATTCCAGTTAGATTAAAGTTTTTAAAAAAAGATCCTACTGAGCTGGGCCACATTACTGACATCATCCAACGTTATGCTTTAGCATACCCTCATCTTCATTTCATCTATATGCACAACGATTTAACTATCCTTAATTGTCCTGCTTCAAACGATTTGAGAACAACAGTTTTTCATATTTATGGGAAAAAAATAGCAAGTTTGATGGAGCCTATCAATACCAATGAAGAGAATTTCAACCTCCATGGGTTAATGGGACACAGTGAAATTTCAAAAAACAACAGAATGCAATCAAGTGTATTTTTAAATAAGCGATATATAATCAGTGACCTCATATTTAGGGCCATTCAGGAGGCATATAAAGGAACTTTAATGACAGGTAAATTTCCATTCTTTATTATAAATATAGAAATAAATCCTTCGGTAATTGATTTCAACATTCATCCTAAAAAGCTAAATATTCGGTTTGAAAACGAAGATTACATATCTAATAAGGTGTATAATGTCGTTCGGAAATTTGTTGAAGAAAAATTTATAGAAAAAGAAGTTGATTACACTTTTTTAGAAATCGGTAAGTATGATTCATTTAATACAGATAGTGGAAAAGAAGAATTGTACCAAGAATCTGAAAATTCATCTGTTGCAATAGAAAGGGTTACTAAAGATCATGATGATACACTAGGAAGTAAAGATAAAACTCCTATTGATCACGCTTTAAAATTAGACAAAGAAGTGCTAGACAAAACTGTTCAATTAAATTTAACTAGTGGTGATATAGTTAACGATGCAGAAGACATATCGTCAGCAGATACATTTTTAAGAAGAAATTACATCAATTTGAAAAATTTTCCTAAATTGCGATTAATTTCTCGCACGGGCCAATTAAACAATAAAACATATGTTCTATTAGAAGGAATAAATGAAAACGACAAGGAGGGTTTCTATGTATTAGATCAACACGCAGCTTCGGAACGCGTGAATAAGGAATTTTTTTACGATTTTTACGAAAATTCTAAGAAGGAAATACAAAAGTTAATTTCTCCTCTAAAAATTGAGGTAAGCCCAAGCGAGAAATTCTTCTTAGAAAGTAACTTAAAAGAAATAACTAAATTAGGTTTTAATTTTGAGCATTTTGGAGGGAATACATTCGTTTTAAGAGCAGTTCCTATAATAATGGGAAGACCTCCAGATTTACACATTATTAAAGAAATTATCAGCGATATAACAGATATAGGAAAGGATAGAAGTTTTTCAGAAAAATTAGAGGAAATTATAAATTATTTAGCGTGTCACAAAAGTATACGAGGAGGCGATGATATGTCGTTAAACTCTATTAGAAAGTTAATTATCGATTTAGCAAACTGTAAGGATTCGTTCCACTGTGCGCATGGAAGGCCTACGCTCAGATTTTTCTCGTTTAAGGAATTAGATAAGCTTTTTAAAAGGATAGTTTGAATCCAAATAAACTATTAGACTATAATTGGTTCAGTTTGAAGATGGTTAAAAATTGAGATTTTCTATGATATTTTATTAGATTTTCACGCTTTGCTGAATGCTATTCCTTCAATTCCTTGAATACCTTCCACTTGCCCAAATAATTCTTCAACCCTATCGGTGCCTCCCCATTCCTCAGGGTATCTAACCCGCACTCTTGCTTTTTTCAAACCAAAGGCTACGGGTTTTATATCGTAATTTTCAATTACAGCATCATCAGGAAGCACATTTTTTAATTTTGAGATAAAAACTTCAAAATCCACATCAATATCATCTGGAACCACATCTATGAGTGCTACAAATTCTCCCATTTTAACCATACTCTTTAAAGTTTTATTTAAGGCCCTTCAAATTCGCAACGAAGACATTTATAAGTGTTTCCCATAGTTCTACAACGCTCACATCTCCAAATAGTAACATCCCCACACTTGGGACAAGGAAAGTGAACTGCTGCTTCGTAAGGGGCTATGGGCCGTCCACAAGAGAAACACAGATTTTTTTTATATGCAGACATCGTTATTACAGTTAGTCATAGTTATCTTTAATGGATAATAAAATATCCAATAACTTTAATTATTTTCGATTTTTAATAGTTGTTTTATCTACGATTTCGTGGTTGTATTCGTAATCAATATTTATATTAATTCACAACATAATAATTATAAAGCTTGTTTTATTTTATACAAAAGTTATTTTTTTTTGAAAAATACGATGCCAGAGAATAAAGTGAAGAAATATTTCAGCTTAATAGAAGCATGGGCATGGTGCGAAATTTGTACCGAAATGGTCAATATTAGGGTAGATAAGGATGAGATTAAAGCCGGATTAAAAATGGGCATTTACACAAAAGAACATAAACATGTAAATCCTTATCCTGATCCCGAAGATGTTGATGAAGTATCCGGTCAAGAGCATACAGTTTACTTATATATTGACGAAAACTACGACATTACAGGAGTAAGATCGTTTTTTGGAGATTCACCAAGTATGAGTGATGTAGGAGGAACTAACATTGAACCAGGCGGAGAAGTGAAGATACCTATTGTAGTAAAGGAAGTACAACCCATGAGCGTTCAATTAGGAATGATATCTATGGACGAATTTAAACTATTAAAAGTATGTGACGGAATGAATTCAGTAGAACAATGTGCTGAAGTTACGCAAAAATCTGTCGATAAAGTCGAAGAAATGTTAGATAAATTAAGAAAGAAAGGATTAGTTAAAGTTATTAAAAGAACATCTGAGTGAAGAGAAGCAATAATCTAACTTCCATTTTTGCCCAACTATCATGAAGAAAGAGTTCTACTTTTTTGAAAAACTGTTTATTCTAATTCCTGGAAATGTTTTTGGATTAATTTCTTTTGGGATAAGTCTTTTCACGCATTTAATAGGCGTTCTGCTGTATCCTAACTACGATATGACCCGTATGGCAATAAGCTTTTTAGGGGATGGATATGGTGGGATAATTTACCGAGTTGGGTTAATTTTAACTGGAATTATAGGCATTCCATTCTGCGTTTATCTAGGAAAATCCTTTGAAAATAAAGCTACGACAGAACCTATCCGAAAATTAGCATTAACAGGATCAATTATTTATTGTGTCTCATTAATATTTGTTGGTTACTTTTGGAGAAGTAATATTATAGTTTCTTTTATCCATGGGTTATTCGCATTTTTATGCTGGGTTGATGGTTTAATCTTTATAGGCCTTTTTAGTATTCTAATGTTGAAAGATGAGAGATTTCCAAAATCGATTGCCTTTTTTGGATTTATAACTGCAGGGACTTTCTTATTACACTTGACTGTCCTTAGTTCGATAACACAATGGATTATGACGCTATCAACAATGTTGTGGGTGTGGATAGTTTCCTCTTATATGCTATATAAGCAATTTGAATAAAGATCGTAATTATTAAAAATTAATACCTAAAAAAAATAAGATTTTCAATTCATTGAAAAGCTTATAATGTGCCTTAAAACAAAATAAATAATAATTGATTATATCATTCCTGTAAATTTCATCATTTTTCGTGTTATAGATTCAAAAATCTCTTCTACTTTATCTCCAGTTTTGGAAGAACACTCAAAATAGCCTTGCAAATTATATTTTTCAGACAATTCAACAGCGTCCTCGGTTTCGACAGATCGTTTTTCTTGGAGATCTAATTTACCGCCCACCATAATTATTGGGATATGTAATTCTTTTTCTCTTACATTTTTTTCAAAGATTGAAAGCCAATCTTCTACGTTTTTTACGCTTGTATATCGAGTTATGTCATACATAAATATTCCGCCGTCAGCACCTTTTGCAAAACTCGGTAATAGAACTTTAAATCGTTGCTCTCCCCCAAAATCCCAAATTCTGATAACAACTTTCTTTCCATCGATTTCTAAGTCTTTCACGTAAAAATCAGCACCAATGGTCATTTTGATGTCTTCATCAAACACTTTTGTAAGGTACCTATTAACTAGAGTAGTTTTTCCTACCCCTCCATCTCCAAAAATGCATAATTTAAACGCACCTTCACGATCTGTCATTTCTAAACCCATTTTTTGATGATAGTATATTAATATATTACACTTTATATTTAATGTCTAATTCAAAGTTAATACTTTTAATATATTAAATTATAATTTTAATTTCTTTATTAAAAAGATCTTCTAATATGTAGAACAATTATACCTTCAATTTCATAAAGCATTCTTATAGAAGAAAAATAATAAATAACATCTAGTATAAAAGTAAAATTATGTCAGATCAAAAAATTTATTATAAATATTGGCCAAAGGGCGTTCCAAAAGAAGTACAAATTCCAAATAAGAATTTAATCGATTTTCTCGAAGATTCTACTAAAATTTATCCAAATAATGTTGTAACATATTTCATGGGGTTCGAACTCACCTATTCTATGTTACTTGATATTGTTCATCGCGTAGCAACAAAATTAAACGAAATTGGTATAAGGAAGGGTGATTGTATAGCAATCCAATTTACTAATAATCCGGCGTTTATTGCATATTATTACGGTATTTTAAAGATTGGTGGAGTAGTTACTCCAATCTCGCCATTATTTAAAAAAATTGAGATAAAACGACAACTGAACGACAGTGACGCAATAGGTTATATCGGTTGGGAAGGTTTTTCCGGATTAGTTGATCCTATTATTGGCGAAACTGGTGTAAGACACAAGTTTTATAGCAATCTATCGCCTTTTTTATCACCAGACCCAATGGGACCTCCTGAATTTTCCATGGGAGGTGATCCTATGATCGAGGATTTAATACGGGAAACAACACCAAATCCACCAGAAGTAGTAATTACTCAAAACAATTTAGCTCAATTGCAATATACAGGTGGAACGACAGGATTCCCTAAGGGAGCAATGTTAACTCACGGAAGTATTGCTGCCAATATTTTTCAAGCTGAATCGTGGTTTGTTGAAAAAGAATTAGGTAAAGAAGTGCTACTAGCCGCATTACCGTTTTACCACATATACATGGGTTTTATGATGAATATGTGTGTCCATAATGGATGGAAGCTAGCTTGCGTTTTTAATCCTCGGGAAGCTCACGAAGTCATAGAAGTTATCGAAGCAACTAAAGTTACAGTATTTCCTGGAGTAGCTGCTATTTATAATAATCTAAATAACTATGAAGGAATTCAAAATCACGACTTATCGAGCATAAAATATTGTTTAAGTTCAGCTGGACCTCTCCCTGACGATGTGAGAAAAACTTTTGAAGATTTGACAAAATCCAAGCTTCGGGAAGCGTATGGATTAACAGAGATGTCACCAGCAGTCACAGCAAATCCTTTCGAAGCTAACTTCAAACCAGGTACGATTGGTATGCCGTTTCCTAATACAGATGTAAAGATTTGCGATTCTAGTGGCAATACCCTTGGAATTGGAGAAGTTGGAGAACTTGTAACTCGAGGACCACAGATGATGGAAGGATATTATAAACGTGAAGAAGAAACAAAAAACACTATTAAAGATGGTTGGTTGTGGACTGGTGATTTAGCATTAATGGACGAAGATGGCTATTTTGTTATTAAGGATCGGTTAAAAAATTTAATCAAGTATAAAGGGCATTCAGTTTATCCTACTGAGGTCGAGGATCTCTTGTATTATCATGAAGCTATTGAGGAATGTGGCGTTATCGGAATAATAGATGATGAAGGAAAGGAAAATATCAAAGCCTATGTTGTTTTAAAGGAAAACTATAAAGATAAAGAAATCCATGAACAAGATATCATCAATTGGGCTAAGGAAAACATGGGCTTTGATAAGTATCCCCGTTTTGTAGAGTTTATTGATGAAATTCCTAAGACAATAGTTGGAAAAGTGTTACATCGAGAATTAAAAGATCTAGAAGCGCTAAAAAAGTAATTAATTAGAAGCGAGCTTCATGAATTTCATTTAAAAATTAATTGTCTTCAATAATCAAATATGATTCATCATTTCTATTAAAAATATTTGCGTTTTACCCATTTTATTTATAATGAATTACCAATATTTTTTTTAATTTGTCTTTTTTTAATCGTATTAATGATGGAAGAAGCTATTTTTGGAGCAGGTTGTTTTTGGGGAGTTGAATCTAAATTTGGAAAGATAGAAGGTGTAGTTGAAACTGAAGTAGGCTATACTGGAGGGTCTACAAAGAATCCAACTTATAAAGAAGTCTGTACTAATAAAACAGGACATGCCGAGGTTGTTAAAGTTATTTTCAATCCTTCAGTTGTGTCTTATGAGGATTTATTGGAAGTCTTCTGGGATCTCCACAATCCTACTACTCTTAACCGCCAAGGTTGGGACATTGGAACTCAATATAGATCTGCTGTGTTTTACAATAATGAAGAACAACGATTGTCTGCAATAAAATTAAAGGAAAAGCTGGATAAATCCGGAAAATATAAGAAGCCAATTGTCACTGAAATTATTGCTGCTACGGAGTATTATAAAGCGGAAGAATATCATCAAAAGTACAATGAAAAAAACTAAGGGGCAGTTTTTTTAAGATTGAGAATATCTTAAAACATGTAAAAAAATTCGGTTTATCATAACCAATTAATAAATACATTTTTTTTATGAACAAACTTAAATTATTTTATGTTAAATCACAGATTAATAGATCCACCCCGCGAACCTGAAAAGTTTGTCAAGAATGCCGTTCAATTTTTACAAAAACACGCGAGAAATAAAAAAGTGTTCTGTGCTCTCTCTGGCGGGATCGATAGCTCTGCAACCTATCTTCTACTTAAAGAAGCTGAAATCGAAACGATTCCAGTTTTCATAGATCACGGACTTATGCGAATAATCAGAGGCAAAGAAGAAAGAGAAAATATTAAAAAACTATTTTCTGACGTTTTAGTTATTGATATTAGAGACACATTTCTACCTAAGATATTAGGAGAAGAAGACGCTGAAGGTAAAAGAAAATTATTCAAAAAAGCGTACTCCGATACCATAAGTAGGGTAATTAAAGAAGAGAATTGCCAATTGTTAGCTGATGGTACCATTTTACCGGATATAGAAGAGAGTTTTGGAGTGAAAATCTCAGATCTAAAAGAAACTATGTCATTGGAGGAAGAACTCTCATTAAAAGCGAAAAATCCCCAAGGCTTTGTTAAAAGCCAACATAATTTAGAGATTGAATATGATGTCGAAGCTACAATCCAACCAGTTGCGAGTCTTACAAAACCAGATGTTAGAAAAACTCTTGAATATTTCAATATGCCAAATGAATTAGTATTTAGGAAAGCTTTTCCAGGACCTGCGCTTTCAGCAAGAATTATTGGACCTGTAACATTAGAAAATTTAAAATTTGAGAAAAAAGTCCACGATGTTGTAGAATCCGCTGTTAACGATTATTACACAGAAAAGTATGGAAAACCAATGATTATTAACGAAAAAGGAGAACAAGAACCGTTTCAAGCCTTTGCTGCGACAACTACAGATGTTTTGCTAAGAAAAGTAACAGGTATTATTAATGGACACAGAACTTACGAAGTTCCATTATCGATTAAGGGTGAATGGGATTTTGAAAAATTAGTCAACTTTTCCTCTCAAATAAAAGGTTACGCTAGAATTCTTTACGAACTTCATGAAAGCCACGAGGGGATTTATGATGTAATAATTCGTTCTATCAATAGCATTGATGCAAGAACCGCAAGTGTTACGAATTTACCAATAGACTTAATTGAAGAATTAAAATATAAAATGTTGGAGTTCCCAGACACAAAAGATATTTATTTTGATATTACGCCGAAACCACCGGCGACAATCGAATATGTCTGAAAAATTTTTATAGATAATCTTATATAAAAAGAGATTTGAATGGAATCCTATATATGGGATTTAAAACCCATTTAATGCAATATTTTTATCGAATCTTTCAATCTTTTTAAATTCGAATCGTAATCGGGACAAATTTTAAAATCGGGAAAACTACACAAGTTTTCAATCTTAGGAAGGTTACATTTGTGGGAAAAAGGGCACGATAAAATGCTCTTCTCAAGGTTAAAATTTAGTTCACTAATCATTATTTGTACCAATTTTTTATTCTTATTAAAGAAAAATACTAATTTCTTATGTCCGTTATATCATCCCAAAATAATTAAAGAAAGTTGAGTGCGAAAAATTATTAATTTCTTAAATTTGCATGTCGATCTTAACGAGTCAAATCGTATTTTTATAAATAAAGAAGATTTTCTTTTTATTAATTAGAACAAGAAAAAGAGTTTTTTAAACAAATATTATCGTTATTTTATGATATCGGTAATAAAACAAGTCTCTACGATTTTTATTCCTGCAATCTGAGAGATTTTATCTTCTATAAGGGGATTAAATTGCTCAATAGATTCAATATCGACTTTCATAAAAAGTCCACAATCTCCAGATAATCTCCAAATGGACGATATTTCTTCAATCTTCTTTAATTCAACAATAATTCGTTTAATTTCTTTGAAATCTGGCTCAACTTTTATAGTTGCGGAAGTTTTGGGTTTTGTATCAAGCTCATATTCCACTGTAAAACGCGTTATAGTCCCTTCATCCTGCATTTTGGATACTCTTCTTCTGACTGTTGCTTCGGTTTTTTCGATAATATCACTTATTTCCTTAAATGACTTTCTGCCATCCTTCTTTAATTCTTCTAAAATCTTTATATCTATTGGATCTACAGTCCTCATTTTAATGAACTCTATCACTTAGTTATATTTTTTTATTATAATATCAAGCACTTATGATCAAAATATATAAAAATAATTTAAATAAATTACGAATTCGTAATTTTATCGATCGATCTTGTTTATAAGATTGTGGAATAAAACAATTCCAAATTCCTTAATTGGACAAGTCTTAAATTCTTAGAAAAATGGGGCAACATAATATTATTTTTACTTTTTTCGACTTTTAATAATCGATTTGTTCAAAAAAGATTGATCTTGATAACATCAATCTATATAAACCGCCATTAATTGTTTTATTATTGTATAAAAAAAAATAGTGAGAATAATTTCACAATTAAAAATAATAGAAGAAAAGCCTTAAAAAATGTGTAATAACTGTAATTGCGACGGTTATGATAAATGCTCTATAGTAGGTTACCTTCCGATTGGTTTTTGTTGTTCCCACTGTTATCTTTATAACGAAACTCATACGTGTTTATTAACAAAGACAAAACATCTTGAGGAAGAGACTATATCAAAGGTTTCTGAGGGAGAGTTTAAACTTATTAGTTCTTCTATTGAGGGTAGTCTTTTAAGAGTAGTAATAGAGAATAAGGGCGAAGAAATACCTATATATATCGATCTTAAAAAGCATCTCAAATAAAAGATGAATTTATAATCGCGCAATTAAATTAGTATAAATCTGTAAATGGTCCATTAAAATTTATATTAGATATATAATTTCAAAACACAAGAAAAGAGAAAAAAGGTATTGATATGAGTGTCATAAATTTTGAGTTTAGGAACGAAGTCCTCAAGCATAACGCATCTTTAAGTTATTGTTATCAATGTTCGACTTGTTCTGGAGGATGCCCTATCGCTTTAATTACTAATGGATTGTATAATCCAAGAAAAATAATTGAAGAAGCGATCTTAGGGTTAGAAGATAAATTAGTTGAGAGTCAAGATCCGAATCCTTGGTTATGTTCAACATGTCAGAAATGTGTTGAGCTTTGTCCTCAAAATGTAGAATTAACAGAGATTTTTACTCTGATCAAAAACAAATGTTTTGAAAATCATAAGTATCCCGAAGCATATCATCTACAGGGTCATTCAGTATTTGAAAATGGGGTCGCAATTCCGTATTCGAACGCGATTATTGTTAGGAGGAAAAATCTAGGTCTTCCGGAAATTAAAACTGCACCTTTAGAGGAGATTCAAACGTTATTGAAGGAAACTAATTTCAAAAAAAACATACTAGAGAGGAACAAATAAAATGGGATTTGACTTATTTCTGGGGTGTGTTATACCCGCAAGGTTACCTTATTTAGAAGTATCTTCAAGGAAGATTTTTGAAAAACTTGGTATTGAATTGCGCGATGTTGATGGTTTCAGTTGTTGTCCTGACCCAACAGGTATTGAGCAAATAGATCATAAAACATGGTTAACTTTAGGGGCGCGAAATTTAAGTTTGTGCAACAGCAATGGTGGAATAATATCGTTTTGTTCTGGTTGTGTTGAAACATTGAAGGGCGTTAACTATAGTCTAAATAGGGATAATACAGTTAAAAAAGAGGTAAATGACTACTTAAGCAAAGTAGGGAAAGCTTATGAGGGTAAAGTAGAAGTAAAACACTTTGCTCAAGTACTATATGAAAACCTCGATAAAGTTAAAGATAATGTTGAAAAACCTTTAGAAGGTTTTAAGGTTGCGGTTCATTACGGTTGTCACTATTTAAGACCTTCAGAAATTATCGAATGGGATGATCCTTTCGAACCAGTCACTTTAGATGAAATTGTTAAAAATCTTGGAGCTGAATCTATCGATTACGATTTAAAGATGGAATGCTGCGGAAATCCTGTTGAAAAATCTGATAAAGATATAGCATTACAAATGATAGATAACAAATTTAATGCTATAAAAAAGTCAGGAGCTAATTGTGTTGCTGTCGTGTGCCCTGCTTGCTATCAACAGTTTGAATTTAATCAGCGAGAGCTTAATAAAAAAAAAAATACTGATTATAATTTTCCGATATTTTATCTTTCAGAATTAATTGCGTTAGCGTTTGGTTTTAAACCAGAAGAGTTAGGATTTAAATTTCATCGGGTTAAACCTAGCATTTTACTTGAAAACATCAATTTTACGATTTAAAATTAATAATAATATAAATGAAAAATTAGGAATTATAAGAGGGTTTGATATTTTATGGAAGATGTATTGCCCAAGAAAACAGTATTAAAGGATGTTAAAATTTTTAAAGATCTTGAAGAGGAAATTATTAAAACGGGTAAATGTTGTGCTTGTGGGGCTTGTGTAGCTTATTGTTCAAGTCAAATGTTTGATGTCATCAAAATGGAAGGATATACGCCCCAATTTATTTCAGATGCGAATGTTGATAATTGTAAAGAGTGCGGATTGTGTTACTATATTTGTCCTCAGACCGAACCTTTGATGAAACAATTAAATGAGGATTATCGAATTAAAGATGAGATTGGATTCGTTCAAGATGTAGTTGCTGCTAAAACAACAGATGAAAAAGTAAAAGAAATGGGGCAAGATGGAGGCTTAGTAACCACACTTTTGATGTACTTATTTGATAAAAATAAAATTGATGCTGCAATCGTATCTGAATATAACGAAAAATTACAGCCAATTCCAAAAATCATATACAACAAAGAAGATCTACTGAAATCTTCAGGAACTCGATATTCAATATCATCAAATATTTTGCCTCTAACAGACCTTTATAGCATTGCGGAAGAAATCGTTGATAAACATCATCAAATTTATGATATTAATCAAATTCGTATGGCTTTTGTTGGAACTCCTTGTCAATGTAGAGCAGTTAGAAAGATGCAACTTTTAAGTATTAGCCCTGCTCATGTCATTAAATACGTTTTCGGTTTATTTTGTATGGAAAACTTTGATTATGAAAAATTGTTCCAGCTAGTAAAAAAAGAGACTAATGAGGATCCTACAAATATAGCTAAAATGAACATAAAAAAGAATTTTTTCATAACAAATAAAGATAATAAAGTTTATGAAGTCGAACTCAAGAAGTTTGACGATGCTGTGAGGAGTCATTGCCATGATTGTGATGAGTTCACAAGCAGATTTGCTGATGTCAGCTTTGGTGGTTCCGGGGCTGTTCAGCAAAATTCAATGGTTGTGATTCGAACAGAAAAAGGAGAAGAACTCATCAGAGATGTACTGATTGCAGGATATATTGATAAATTTACTCCTAAAAAATCTACAATTACGGATTGGAAAGCTAGTAAAATTGGTTTGCTTAGGAGAATGACAAATAATAAAATTAAAAAATCTTAATAGGTGAAGAAGTTGGGAGAAAATTCAAAATTAGTTGTTATTATTGGAGCGGGAATTGCGGGTATCCAAGCTGCTTTAGATTTGGGTGATATGGGAATACAGGTACATCTAGTCGAGAAACAACCATGTATTGGAGGCAGAATGGCTCAATTGGATAAAACATTCCCTACACTTGATTGTTCAATTTGTATTCTTGCTCCAAAACTTTCAGAGTGTTATAGACATCCTAACATTACGCTACATACTCTTTCAGAGGTCCAGAAGATTGGAGGATCAATAGGTAATTTTTCTGTCGATGTTTTAAAACATGCTCGATATGTTAAAGAAGATGTATGTACCAATTGCGGAGATTGCGGAACAATTTGTCCGGTTAGAGGGATTACTAACTTTTTTGATGCTAATTTAGTTACTCAAGCAGCAGCCCAAATTGCCTTTCCAGCTGCAGTCCCTGCTGCATATCGCATTGATCCAAGCAAGTGTTTATACTTAAATTACGAGATTTGCGGGCTATGTTATCAAAACTGTGGGGCGGATGCAATTGATTTCACGCAAAAAGATTCAGTACTTAGTTTAGATAATATTGGAGCAATTATAGTTGCTACTGGTTTGGATTTAGCAGAAGATATCCATGCTTTAAATATCTATGGTTATCAAAAATATGATAATGTGGTCACAGCAATGGAACTTGAGAGATTAATCTGTGCTTCAGGGCCGCAAGAAGGTCACTTGAGTAGATTAACCGACGGGAAACATCCTAAAAAAATCGCATTTCTACAGTGCATTGATTCACGCTCTCAGAAAGGACAAATGTATTGTTCTTCTGTTTGTTGTATGTATACTACAAAGGAAGCTATGATTGCATACGAACACGATAATGAGTTGGAATCTTATGTTTTTTATATTGACATGAGAGCCGGGGGTAAAGGTTTTCAAAAGTTTTTACATAGGGGCGCTGATGAATATAATATTAAGTATGTAAAAAGTAAAATTTCTTATATAGAAGTAGATGAGAATGATAATCCAATAATTACATATGAAGATTACGAAACATCTGAAATAAAACAATTAACAGTAGATTTAGCTGTATTAGCAACCTGTATAATCCCATCGAGAGGGATTAATAATTTAGCAGATGTGTTAGGTATTGATTTAGATCATTATGATTTTGTGAAAACTAATCCATTTTTACCTGTTGAAACAAGTATAGAGGGAATATATACTTGTGGTTGCGCTCGGGAACCAATGGATATCCCTCGTTCTGTTGCTGAGGCAAGTGGAGCAGCAGCAAGAGCGGCAGAAGTAATAAAAGGAGGTTAAGAATACAATGTCCGATAAAGAAGAAGAACCTAGAATTGGAGTATTTGTTTGTTCTTGTGGAAGTAATATTGGAGGGCTTATAGATGTTAAAGCTCTAGCCGAATATTCTAAAACTCTACCAAATGTAGTGTTTACTGAGGATAATCTCTATACTTGTTCAGAAACAGGGCTAGCACAAATTAAGAATGGAATTAAAGACCATAATTTGAATAGAGTAATTGTCGCATCATGCACTCCAAGAACCCATGAACCTTTATTCCGAGATTGTGTAAAAAAAGAAGGCGTAAATGAGTATCTCTTTAATTTTGTGAACATAAGAGACCAAAATACATGGTGCCATCAGAAATACCCAGAAGAAGCGTTTGACAAGGCCAAAGACTTAATTCGTATGGGTGTAGCAAAAACGGCTAAGCTTGAAGCACTTGAAAATATTATTGTAGACGCAACTCCTACCGCATTAGTAATTGGTGGAGGTGTTTCAGGGATGACTGCTGCACTTAGTTTAGCAAATCAAGGATTTGAGACTCATTTAGTTGAAAGAGAAGAAGAATTAGGCGGAAGGTTGAAAACACTATATAAACTTTTCCCAAATGACCAAGACGCTCAATTATTATTAGAGAAGCTTAAGGAAAATGTTGAAAGTATTAAAAATCTGAAAGTACATACATCTGCACAGGTAAAAAATATAGAAGGTTTTGTAGGTAATTTTGAAGTAAAAGTGGAGGAAAATGGGAGCTTCATCGATTTAGCTATTGGAGTTATTCTCGTTGCTGTAGGAACCTCACTTTTTACACCAACTGGATATTTCGGCTATGATGGTAAGATAAGAATTACACAACATGAATTAGAAAGTAAATTACAAAATAATGATGTTAAAGCCAAAGATATTGTTATGATACAGTGCGTTGGATCTCGTAATGACGAGAGAGCGTATTGTTCAAGTGTATGTTGTATGACTGCCTTAAAAAATGCCCTCATTATAAAGAAAAACGATCCTAATGCAAATGTTACTATACTTTTTAGAGATTTCTATACGCCTGGTACTCATTATGAAGATTATTACAGAAGAGCTCGAGAAGAAGGAGTCATATTTATTGAATATTCTCTTAATAAAATGCCTTCTGTAGAAGAGAATCAAATAAAAGTACACAATGAATACCTTGGAGAAGATTTGCTAATCCCTTATGATCTTTGTGTACTATCAACACCATTGGTTTCAAATAATGATAATAAAGCTCTAGCACAAATGATAAAAGTTCCGTTAGAAGAGAACGGTTTCTTTTTAGAAGCACACGTAAAACTACGTCCAATGGATTTCGCTACTGATGGAGTGTTTGTTTGTGGTTCAGCAAAATGGCCAGTCGATATTACAGAATCCATATCTCAAGGTTATGCAGCAGCAGCAAGAGCTAGTACGATAATTTCTCACGATACAATAGAAGTTGAGGGCGCTACATCGTTTTTGCCAGATTATAATAAAAGTTTGTGCACAGGTTGCGAAGTGTGTATCAAAGTCTGTCCGTATAATGCTATAAGCAAGAACGAAGAAGACGAGATAGTTATTACTCAAGTTTTATGTAAAGGGTGTGGTGTATGCGGTGCTACATGTACTAACCACGCGATTATTATTAGACATTTTACAGATCAACAAATACTTTCTGAAATATACGCATATGGAGGGAAAGAAGTATAATGACATTTGAACCAAGAATTTTAGGATTTTTATGTAATTGGTGTTCCTATGCAGGAGCAGACTTAGCAGGAGTAAGTAGAATTCAATATCCCCCAAACATGAGAGTTATAAGAGTTATGTGTAGTGGAAGAGTTGATCCTGTATTTATTTTTAAGGCTCTCTTAACAGGAATAGATGGAGTATTTGTCTTGGGTTGTCATCCGGGAGATTGCCATTATTTAGAAGGAAATTACGAAGCGGAAAAGAAGTTTATAATGGTACAAAAGTTTCTTAAAGTGGTCGATTTCGATAAAAGAGTAAGATTAGATTGGGTTTCTGCTTCTGAAGGAGCAAGATTCGCTAAAGTCGTTACCGAATTTATTGAATCAATTCGCGAACAAGGGCCATCTCCCCTTAGCGGAGAGAACATCGATCAAGAGTTATTCAATAATCTAAAAGCTATGGAAAATTCTGTTTCAAGTGATAGGATTAGGGCTTTAGTAGGACGACAGAGAAAAATTACAGAAGTTGAAAACGAGTATGGAGAGAAAGTACCAATCGATGAATTTAACGCTATTTTTGACGAAGCAATCCACGATGAATTTGTAAGGCACCGAATATTACTTTCATTAAGTACTAAAGTTTTATCTGTTAAAGATTTAGCTGCTGAACTAAAACTGGATCCAAGTGAAATTTTAGAAAACATGCTGATTTTAAAGAGTAGAGGAGTTATAGATTATCAAAGTATTGACGGAAACACTCCGTTATACATGAGAATATAGAGGTAATTAAGAATGGAAAAAGTAGGAGCGGTATTAGTTGTAGGAGCCGGAATTGGAGGATCTCAAACAGCTCTGGATTTAGGCGACGCTGGTTTCAAAGTTTATTTACTTGAATCAACAACAAGTATTGGTGGTGTGATGGCTCAGTTGGATAAAACTTTCCCAACTAACGATTGTGCAATGTGTATTGTAAGCCCTAAATTAGTAGAGACGGGACGTCATCATAATATTGATTTGAGTATTAATTGTAAAATTCTAGATGTTTCAGGAGAGGCCGGTAATTTTACGGTAAAAGTGTTAAAAAAAACTTTATATGTGAACACGGATAAATGTACGGGATGTGGCGTTTGTGGTCGAGCGTGCCCCGTTGAGGCAATTGACATATTTAACGAAAAATTGTCCAAATTCGCTGCCACAGCGGTTAAGTATCCGCAAGCAGTCCCACTTGTTTATGCTATCAATAAAGATTATTGTATTGGATGCGGTATTTGTAAAGGAGTGTGTAAAGCAAATGCCGTAGAATACGATTTAGAAGACGAAATTACTGAATTAAATGTAGGTGGCATTGTATTAGCACCTGGATATGATGAATACATACCTCCAGAAGGTAATTTGTATGGGTATGGCAAATTTAAAAATGTAGTTACAAGTATTGAGTTCGAGCGAATTTTAAGCGCTAGTGGTCCTTATGCAGGAAAAGTATTAAGACCATCTGACGGAGATATTCCAGAAAAGGTAGCGTTTCTTCAATGTATTGGATCTAGAGACTTTACAGGAAATGGTCAACCTTATTGTTCTTCTGTGTGCTGCATGTATACTGCAAAAGAAGCAGTAATCGCCCACGAACACATGCATCAAATAAGACCAACAATTTTTAGCATGGATATAAGGGCATACGGGAAAGATTTTGATAAATATATTATTCGTGCGCAAGAAGAATATGGAGTGCGCTATATACGAAGTCGTATTTCTTCAGTCAATGAAGATTCAAAAACTAAGGATTTATTATTAAAATACGAAACAGAAGATGGAAAAATTCTAGAAGAGAATTTTGAAATGGTTGTACTCTCTGTAGGTTTAAACCCTCCAGATGATGCTAAATATTTGGCCGATAAATTTGGAATTGAATTAAACGAATATAATTTTGCTAAAACAGATATTTTTAATCCCGTTCAGACAACCGTTCCAGGAATTTTTGTGTGTGGTGCATTTTCCTCACCGAAAGATATTCCGGAGACAGTTACTCAAGCCAGTGCGGCTGCAGGCTGTGTCAATACGCTATTATATGAAAAAAGAGATACTTTAATTACAGAAAAAACATTACCGCCCGAGTTATTTGTCGCCGGTCAACCACCTAGAATTGGTGTCTTTGTATGTCATTGTGGCGTGAATATTGGAGGATATGTAGATGTTCCACAGGTAGTGAAATATGCAAAGTCGCTTCCAAATGTTGTTTTAGCAGATCAAAACTTATATACTTGCTCGGCTGACACTCAAACGATAATTAAGGATAAAATTAAGGAATATCACCTAAATAGAG
>Ga0255055_10000382_pt1 | contig 34654 bp, 30 predicted proteins | sample JV7_2_27_MG_FD_188633 | JGI IMG/M metagenome (GOLD analysis project Ga0255055, IMG submission 188633) | Seawater microbial communities from Jervis Inlet, British Columbia, Canada - JV7_2_27 | ecosystem: Environmental > Aquatic > Marine > Inlet | place: Canada: British Columbia | collected...
TCACCAAGGCCTTTACGAATGTCGCTCAAGCGCTATCTCAATCCGCATGATTTATACAACGATTGCTTTAAATTTGTTATCGTTTCATTGACCTGAACCTTGAGTCTTGAGCTTTGCACCTGATATCTCATCCCCGAACGCATTATGTAGTGACATCACTCTTCGGTATTTTTCTTGAGCTGATAAATTTGTTTTTCAAGCGCGTCGCGCTCATCTTCAAGCGTAAAGAGTTCCATCATGATGGGTGGCTTGATAGAATGCGCCGGCATGCGTTTTTTGACTTCCGCCATTTTTGAATCCAGCTCCTTTAGCTTATCTTCTAAAATTTTCAGATCCGGTTTCATATCGCTTTTCCTGTGCGTCTTTTTCTCAATTTTCGCAAACCCATTTCTAATATCAGATACCCAATCCCCAATTCCCAATACCTAATACCCAATACCCAATACCTAATTCCCAATACCCAATACCCAATATCAGTCTTTATGCGGCCACTCTTCGTCCACCCGCTCCTCGACATAATAGCAGAAGCGATTCCATTCAAACTCCCGGGCGGAAATCGGACAGCGCAGATTTACTTTGCGGTCGCTGACCCCGATGACCTCCCAATCTCCTTTGCGGGGTCCGCCATCGATAAAAAGTTTTTGACCGACCGAAAACGGGTAGGGTTTAAATATGACAACATCTGCTTTTTGCATTGAATGCTCTCCTTTTACGCATTTGAGCCATGTTGTTTCATTTTTCAAAAGAATTGTCGAGTCCTTATCTCAACTCATTGAGCGTTTCAACAATCGCTCAATCTAGGTCGTTAATGCTTGAATAAATAATAAGCCGTCGATCGAAGCTTTCAAGTTCGGGCACGCGTTGCGGGTTGACGGCTCAAATCCTGAACAAGCTTTTGACAGACCAACGACATTATTTTATAGTCGCTTACTAATCTAAACGAGGATTTAAACAACGACGGGAAAGGGGAGCAATCATGCCATACGGATATACGGGTAAAATTTTACAGGTTGATCTGAGCAATCAGAAAGTTGAAATCGAAGAAAAGGACGAGGCTTTCTATCGATCTTACTTGGGCGGGCGCGGGATTGGCTATCATTATTTAATGCAAGACGTGCCGGCCAAAACCGATCCATTTTCGGCGGAGAACATTCTGGTTTTAGCGACCGGGGTCATGACCGGCGCTGTCTTGCCGGCCGCCTGCCGTTTTGCGGCGGTGGGCAAATCGCCGTTGACCGGGACGGCCGGAGAATCTGAAGCGGCCGGTTTTTTTGGTCCTGAATTAAAGATGGCCGGTTTTGATGCGGTCGTATTTCGCGGCCGGGCCGAAAAATCGGTCTATCTGTGGGTCAGCGGGGGCAAAGCTCAGATAAAAGATGCAAGTCATCTGGCCGAGCTGGGAGCCCGCGAAGTGGAAGATGGCATCCGGGCTGAAATGGGCAGCAAGAAAATCCGGGTGGCCCAGACCGGTCTGGCCGGAATGAAGCGGGTGCGATACGCCAATATCACTAACAATCTGGGTCATTTCAATGGCCGCTGCGGCTTGGGGGCGCTGATGGGATCCAAAAACGTTCGCGCCGTCGCGGCCCTGGGCACCCAAAAACTCGAATTTCAAGATCCGGCGTTTTTACGCGAAACCGCCCGGCACTATGCGGCTACATTCAAGAATAACCCGGCCGGGGAAGCGCTGTATGTTTACGGCACTACCGCATTTCCGGAGATATTATCCGCCGCCGGCGCCCTGCCGGTCGATAATTTCCGCCGCAGTGCTCTGGAAGACCCCAGCGCAGTCAGCGGGGATACCTATAATGAGACGCTGCTTCAGAAAAGAAAAGGCTGTTACGCCTGTCCCATTCGCTGCAAACGGGGCATCGCCCTGCAGGATCCCAAATACGGCGTGGACTCGCGTTATGGCGGACCCGAGTATGAGACCATCTCTGCGCTGGGCACCAACCTGAATATTTTGGACTTAAAAGCCATTGCCAAAGGCAATGAGATCTGTAACCGTTATTGTATGGACACCATCTCAAGCGGCATGACCATTGCGTTTGCCTGCGAATGCTTCCAGGAAGGAATTATCAGCAAGGCCGATACCGATGGTCTGGAGCTGCGCTTTGGCGATGCCGATTTAATGATCCGGTTGCTGGAACTGATTGCCCGGCGGGAAGGATTCGGTGATCTTCTGGCCGAGGGTTCGGCAAGGCTGGCAAAAAAATGGGGCGTGGCAGACAAACCCTGTTATCTGGCGGTCAAGGGTCAGGAAATCGCCATGCATGATCCGCGGGTCAAAGTCGGGGTGGGGCTGGGTTTTGCGATCAGTCCTTACGGCGCGGATCACATGGCGACAGCCCATGATACGGTGTTCGTGGATGAAAAATCGTTTGCGCTAAACTCCGCCAAAGCTCTGGGGATTTATGAGCCCATGCCGGCTACCGAGATCAGCGCTCAAAAGGTGCGCAACTACAAAATACTGGAAAATTTCTGGCGTACGCTGGATGCTTTGGGCCTGTGCGTATTTGGTTATGCCCCGCGGGGCGTGATGCCCATCGATACGATGGTCAAATGCGTCAAGGCCATTACGGGCTGGGAGGCCAGCCTGTTTGAATTGATGCGCGCCGGCGAACGCGGCACCATGCTTGCACGCGCTTTTAACAGCCGCGAAGGATTTAATGCCGCTAATGACCGACTGCCCCAACGCCTGTTTGATCCCAAACCCGACGGCGCCAATGCCGGCCGGCAAATATTTAAGGAAGAAGACTTTAACCGGGCCATCGATCTTTATTACGATATGATCGGCTGTGATCCGCAAACCGGACGCCCCCGGCGGGGCAAGCTTCTGGAACTCGGATTGGAATGGGTTGAAAAGCTTTTAAATGGTCAGACCCGCGTTTGAAAGAGATTAATCAATAATATATATCAAACTACTGATTACCTGAATTTTGCATGAGCAGGTATTAATAAGGCAGGGCCATTACGACAGGCCCTGCCTTTTTTGCCTGCGATCCTTGAGTGGCTGCCCCTGGATTCCGGCCTATCCACAACTCCTTGTATTTTCATAAAATCCTATTATCTCAAGTCTTTTCTAATCATTGCCGATAAACCTATTAGCCTCAATAACGCTTCCTTTAAGAAAGGTATTAAATTTTTTAATACAACCTAAAACAATTTAATATGCTCCATTTAATTTTTCCACAGCGACGATATTTAATTGTGGGAAATTTAAAATTAATAACCGAGGTTTAGATTTATATTTAAAATTATATTTAATTATTTCAGTTAGATAAAATTTTGTTTCAGAAGTAAAAACAAAAAATAGAATATTTAAGTATTCCATTTTCGAAAAACTTTAAATGGCACAGAATTTGCTCTAAACGAAAGCAGATTTTTTATGGAGATAAAAGCCATGCGTAAAGATTCAGGATTCTCATTCATCGAACTGCTAACTGTGATTGCGATCTTGGCCATTCTGACAGCGATTGCCGTTCCCAGTTATATCAGCTGGCGCTCAAACTCACAGGTACGCCGGGCGGCCCTGGATATTTATTCCAATCTTCAAATGGCGAAATCGGAGGCGGTGAAAAGAAATACATTATGTGCCGTCACCTTTGGTCCGAACAATTTCATGGTTTACGTGGATAACGGTAATCTGGCTTTTGACGCAGGCGAACAGATTATCAATACAATCCCCTGGTCTAGATACCCGGGCGTAAATCTGGACAATACCACCTTTACGAATCCAGCGAACAGTATTGCCTTCGCGCCTGATGGATTGCCCAGAGATAATGCGAATAACCTTGGATCCGGAAACGTAAATATCAGTTATCAGGGTGCTAATCAAAAGACCATCCAGGTATTCATCGCCGGTGCCGTAAGGATTAATTAAGCGGTGTCCATTTTGGGGTGCAAACAATGCTAAATAAAAAACGCGGGTTCACACTGATAGAGCTTACGGTCGCCATGGCAATTTCGTCTTTTGTGATGGCAGGGATATTTTCCGTATACTGGGCGCAAACAGAATCACACCGCAGGCAGCAACAGTTGGTTGAACGGCAACAGAATTTAAGAGCGGTTTTGTTCTTGATGGAAAAGGACATCCGCTTGACGGGATACGATCCCACCGACACGGAAATTGCGGGGATACCCATATCGGGGATACAAACGGCCGGGGACGATACGATTCAATTTACGATGAACATCGGGGGCGGAGGCAGCGACGGCATCGACAATGATTTGGACGGTCAAGTAGATGAAACCACCGCCGGCCAGGAATTAGATGGCGTAGACAATGATGGCGATGGCACCGTCGATGAGCCGGATGAAGCCGATGAATCCCGTTATAGCGACGCTGTGATCGCTGCTAACGAGAGCGTAACCTATAGTTTAAGTGGTACGAATTTAATCCGAAATGCCGGCAATGGCGATCAAATCGCGGCCTTTAATATCAGCGCGATTAGGTTTGATTATCTTAATGGAAGCGGCGATTCTTTATTAGACCCCGGACCTCCCGTGCGTGTGCCGGCCGCTCAGCTCCAGAGTATCCGGACGGTGCAAACCATATTGACGGTCCAGGATGACAACGGCACCCTGAGCTACAAGCATGAAATCCGCTGCCGGAATCTTAATTTTAATTGAGGATGAATGAAAATGCTCCCAAAAACATTTGCCGAATTCGAAAAATACAGGACCAAAGACAGTCAGGGATTTACCATTATCGAAGTGCTAATTGCCATGTCCGTATTCGCCATTGGAATTCTGGCTGTTTGGGCCATGCAGATTGCGGCCATTAACAATAACGCTGCTGCCAAAATGCGCACCGAGGCGACCATACTGGCTGCCAAATGGGTCGAGAACAGGCTGTCAACGCCCTACGCCGGCATACCGAACGGACGGAATTTTCTGCCACCGGATCCCGACGATCCCGATTGGTACGCGAATGTATATACTACGGAACAATTTGTGGCCTTAGGTAACCCGTTAGCCAGTACCGCGACTATAGAAATAAGGGTGTGCTGGCAGGAAAACCAGGCCGCGCCGGCCGATTGTGACCCCGCTGCGGGGCTAAAGACGGTTAGCATTAATTTTGTGAGGGCCAATATCTAAAAGCGCGCTGCCAGCGACTGCCGGGTAAGGGATTGATGAGTTATAAAACAGACCGTTCAGAAAAAAAGGATTGCGGAACCATGATGAACATAAAGCCAATACTAAAAAATGAAAAAGGGTCGGCCATTATCGTTGCCCTGCTGGTTCTCGTGCTGCTTACCATCATTGGAATGTCGGCCACGAGCAACAGCAATACCGAATTGCAGATAACCACCAATTCACAGCTTTATAAAATGGCTTTTTATGCGGCCGAAAGCGGATGGCAGGAAATGGCGGTAGACATTGTTCAGACGAATCCGACGGATCCGCCACCGATAAGCCGTAACCTGACAGCCGACACGAGATATCAGGTAACGGGAGTATCCAACGACCCCGTCTATGACGATGGCTGGGAGTTACAGGATTACGTACAGCGACCCTATACCGTCACTTCAAATGGAACCGGACCCCGCAGCGCTGCTTCCCAGATTATTGTGGGCCTGGATAAAATTGAAAAATATAAGCAATACGAATGAAGGATAAAGGGGGATTTTTAAAATGAAAATAGTTAAAATGCAATATAGAGGTCTTGGTGTTTTGCTGACTTTATTGCTGCATATAGTATTACCGAAACGGGCTATTCGGATAGCGGCCATCGCCATGCTGGCCACTTTCTGTGTGGCCGGCGCTGTGAATGCCTATGTCTTCGAAGACGATTTCGAAAGCGGCGGAACCGGCGCATGGGGCTTTCCATATAATGATCCCGGTGATTATATCGGTGCTACCACAGAACAGGCCTATGGCGGCACTTACGCCTTAAAATGCGCAATCGATGATGTTGAAACCGGAGGCCAGGCCTGGATTACCATGACTCCGCCGGCGGCCAACAAGTACTATGCCAGGGTTTATTATTTCTTTTCCAATAGCTTCTCGCCACCGAACACGGTGACGTTAACCAAATATGCCCACAGTAGCTGGAGCAATTTAATCGCCACCACCATCCGAAGTGACATGACCCTTTTTATGTGGAACTCCATTGCCGGAGAGGCTTACGGTTACGGTTCCACTCCGGTAATATCAAAAAATGAGTGGCACAGTATCGAGATGATGGCGGATGTCGCTACGGGTACAGCGCGGGTGTGGCTGGACGGCACCCTGATTATCGATGAGACTGGTGTCAACCTGGGCGCCAATCCGATCGATCGAATCTCGACCGGTATTAGCTGGGCTGATCCCAAACTTCAGGCGAGCACATTATATATCGACGATGCGGTATTTGATACCCAGTATATCGGTCTCGGCGGCGCGCTGGCCGTAAATCCTACACCGTTGACTGTTTTCGAAGGGGAAGACGTTACGGCTTCCATCAGCGGCGGCACGACTCCCTACTCCGCCGGCGGCTACAACTCTTCGATCGCCACCGTCGATATCACCGGCACGACCATGACCGTCACCGGCGTCAGCGCGGGAACCACCACGATTACCGTTACGGACGCTGACAGCACCACTGTAGACGTTACTGTCACGGTAACCGAAGCGCTGGCGGTCACACCGACCAATGTGAACCTTTATCTTACAGCGGGCTCCGATACGGCCGACGTCACCGTCAGCGGCGGTCAGGCCGGCTATACGGTGACCTCCGGCAATAGCGCCGTGGCCACGGTTTCCATCAGCGGCAGCACGGTGACGATTACCGGTGCGGGCGCTGGCACCGTGACGATTACCATTACGGACGCATTAGACAACCATGTCTATGTGACCGCGGTTGTCGGTGACAGCATCACGGCCGGATTGGGAGATTGCCCGGCACCGCCTTTTGCCCAGGCCGGTATTTCGCCCAACGTGATGATCATGTTTGATACCTCAGGATCGATGAGTAATGATGATGATGGTGATGATAACATTCAAAGCCCCACCCGGTTTGAGGAAGCCAGAACGGCGATGCTCGATTTTCTGGCGGCCAATAAAAACATCCGCTTCGGTCTGGCGCGCCTGGACGGCAGCCCGTGGGACGATTCCGGCAATCGAGCCGGCGGTCTGGTATCGCATCACAATGCCATCAAGGGCGGCCGAATTCTGGTGCCCACCGGCTTTACCGGGGGTTTTGCCTCCTCGGCCGATTATATCATCGACTACATCAATACGCACATGTCGACGACCGTCGATGACTGGAGAGCCAACGGCGGTGCGCGCCACTGGACCAATCTGGCCGAAACCCTGGCCACGATTGGCCGTTATTATGCCACCGTGGAAGACGGCAGCGGAACTCGCAGCGGCAAGGGCCCGGCCGGGTTTGACTATTACCGGGAGGGGATTGAATACGATTTTTATTACAACAGCAACTGGTACGAGGCCGCCAAGCACGATGATTACGGCAACCCCATCGATACCACCAGCCCGCTGCAGCACAGCTGCGAGCAGGCCTTTGTGATCATGTTTACCGACGGCGAGGCCACCATGGACAACGGCTGGGATCTGGTGAACAGCTATATCGGTGATTATGACGGTGATAACGAGACTTTCGACTGCCCCAGGCCGGATCCGGAGATCATTCGACCGGGCATCAGCGATCCGGGCAACTCGCAATACGGCATACCTGTAAACCCGACCGCTATTGGCGCTTACCCCTGCGATACACGCAATGATGTGGATGATGGGGAGGGCGGTCAAGGAAGATATTTAGATGATGTGGCCAAATTTCTCTACGACAACGATATGCGCTCCGATATACCGGGCAAACAGAACGTGATTACCTATACCATCGGATTTTATATCGCTGACCAGCTGTTAAGAGATGCGGCCGATAACGGCGGCGGAGATTATTATACCGCCAGCTCTATTAGTGACCTGAGCAATGCTTTGCAGGCGGCCATGGCCGATATATTGGCCCGGGTGGCTTCCGGAACATCCGTATCCACCATCACCACGACTGCAAGTTCGGACGATTATTTGATTCGGGCCAAATTTCTACCGGGTTCTTCCTGGAAGGGCTATCTGGAGCGTTTCACGCTGCCGTATGTACCCGACAGTGCTGATTGGGAAGCCGGCCAGAATTTAAAGGATCGCGTGGCCGCCAGCGGGTTTACGGATCGCAAGATCTGGACTTTTTTGAGCGCTCAGAACCCCAAAAAACAGCTCTTCACCAGTGACGACGGGGCCGTAAAAACCCGCATGGGAGATATTTGGGATTTGACCTCAGATTGGGACGAAGTCGCAGATACTATAAATTATGTCCGCGGTGATCAAACCTACGACGGTGATAAATACAGAGACCGTCAGGGCTGGCTGCTGGGTGATATCATTTATTCAACCCCCATATCGATAGGGGCACCGCGAGCCACGCTGTTCGGCTCTGATTCCGATCACCCGGAAAGAGTAACTTACAGTGCCTTCAGGGCGGCCAACGACAGCCGCAAGACCATGATTTACGTGGGTGCCAATGACGGCATGCTGCATGCATTTAGAGCCCTGGACGATGAGTCGGCCGACTGTGCCCCGGGCGGTTCAGATGAGGGCTCCGCTGAATGTGGCGGCTGGGAAGAATGGGCTTTTATACCTGAAAATCTACAGGGCAAACTGCTCAAACTGACCGATGAAGATTGTCATCAATATTTTGTGGATCTGACACCAGCGGCTGCAGATGTCTATGACGGCACCAAATGGCTGACCATTTTAATCGGCGGCAATCGACTCGGCGGGCAGGAGTATTTTGCGCTGGATGTGACCGATCCCACCGATATGAATGATGCGGGTCATGACACGGCCCTGTGGGATGTAATCCCATTTAACGGCAAAATGTCCTCCACCGTGCCGGCGATCGGCAAAGTCAGGGCCAACAACGACAGCGTGGATAACTGGGCCGCCATTGTCACCAGCGGTTACCACGAGGGATTCGATCCGGGTGAAATTGCCGCGCTTGATATTGCCACCGGCAATAAGCTCAATATCTGGAAAATCGGCCCTATCTGGGACGATGATCGCAACGCCCAGTCCAAATCGGCGGGCAGCCCGTATTACACACTATCTTCGCCGGCGGTTCTGGACTCCGACATGGACGGATACCTGGATCTGATTTTTGCCGGCGATACCGAAGGCACCCTCTGGAAGTACTACTATGATTATGAAGACCAGGGCTGGAAAAGAGTTGCGCTGTTTAATGCCACGGATTCAAGCGGCAACCCGCAGCCCATAACCGCCAGACCATCGCTGGCCTTTTCCAACGGCGGTAAATACCTGCGCATCTACTTCGGTACCGGCAAGTATATGGAAGAAAGCGACAAGGCCAATTCAATCCAGAACGCCTTTTATGGCCTGATTGAAGAGCGGCAATATCCGGGAAATTTAAATGACGGCCATTTTACCGGCACCGCCGAGATCGACAAATCGGATTTGGGTAATTTGACCAGCATTGTTTACGACAGTGATTTTTATCACACGGACAATACGGCCGTCAGAACAGATGCGCTGGCCAACGGCTGGTATTTTTATCTTGACCATCAAGCGGGCAATCCGGCTGAACGGGTTCTTTCAAGAGCGCTGATCGCCGCCAAACATGTTTTCTTCTCCAGTTTTGCACCGAATCAGGATGTCTGCGGTTTCGGCGGCGATGCACGCTTATATGCCGTCGAATATATTAGCGGTACGGTGGATGATGACAAACTGCCGCTTGAAAATATGACAGCCGGCAAGCGCTATGCGGAGATCGGCTACGGGATTCCGTCCAAGCCGGTGTATTACCTGGATCCGACGACCTTGGAAACCTCCGGGTTTGTTCAAACCAGTGACACGGACGTACCTGATCCGAAGTTCGACGTGGATGATCGATCGTTGCGCATTCGAACCTGGCAGACGATGTGGTAAATCATAAATGATTAACAAGCTAATATGACCCGTAATTTCCTCAGATAAAAGGAGGGAATTACGGGCTATTTTTTTTTATTATAGCGAACCGAGGCTTTTAACGACTTTCCCAACCCGGCTATTTTTTTAACGACCTTCCCTTTACAGCATCTTGAATTATCTTAAGAGAGATTAAATGTATCGATATTTTCTATTTAATTTAAAAGAGTTATCGATATTTTATATTTGAATTTTTTCTGTTTTCAATTTAATACTTTAAGAAATACTTTAATTTAAGGGGAAAATTATGTTTTTCAGAAAGAAAAAAACCCTGATGGGGTTGGCGCGCACCTGCGGCTGAGCGGCCAAAATCGGTCCGACGGAGCTGTCGGAAGCGCTTAAAGCAGTGGGATCGTCAAACGACCCGAATTTGCTGGTAGGCTTCGATACCCGTGATGATGCGGCCGTATATCGGGTTGCGCCCGAAATCGCCCTCATCAGTACGGTTGATTACATCACGCCCCCGGTGGATGATCCTTACTGGTTCGGCCAGATTGCGGCCGCAAACTCCCTTTCGGATGTCTATGCCATGGGCGGCCAGCCGCTGACGGCTTTGAATCTGGTCATGTTTCCGTCGAAGAAACTGGACATGCTGCTTTTGAAGGATATTTTGCGCGGCGGCAGTGACAAGGTGCGCGAAGCCGAAGCCTCGCTGGCCGGCGGGCATTCGGTTGACGATAATGAACCCAAGTACGGTCTGGCGGTGACCGGCAGTGTGCACCCCGAGCGTATCCTGACCAACTGCGGCTGCCGGGTCGCGGATGCCCTGATCCTGACCAAGCCGCTGGGGACCGGCGTGCTCTTTAACGCCAACCGCTCCGGTAAACTGGCCTACCCGGAATTAGAGGCCATCCTGCCCCAGATCGCCGCGCTTAACCGCCCGGCAATGGAGGTGGCCTTAAAATTTGATATACATGCCTGTACGGATGTGACCGGGTTTGGAATTTTAGGCCATACGCTGGAGCTGGCCCAGGCCAGTGATGTCCAGATTGACCTGATGTATGACCGTCTGCCCTTTTATCCGAACGCCCTGCGGATGTATCAGAAGGGAGAAACCACCGGCAGCGACAAGGCCAACAAGAAATTGGTCGCTGAATATTTTGAAATGGCAGCTTCAAAATCTGTCACGGAACAGGAACTGCTTTTTGATCCCCAGACATCCGGCGGGCTTTTGCTGGTGCTACCCGATTCCCAGGCTGATGATCTGGTCTCACGGCTCAAAAAAGAAGGTGTCGATGCGGCCGTCAGGGTAGGCGAGGTCGTCGCTGCGGATAAACCCTTTATCCGTGTTGTTTAAACGATACGCGGCATCAGGCATCAGGCGTTCGGCATCAGGTGTCCGGTTGCGTGATCAGATAAAGTTTGGGATTGACATCCTATCAATAAGTCCCTATAATGAGGACCTCATTTTACGTACCAAATTTAGTACCAAAGGAATGGCACATGCTGCAGGCCAAGTTTAGTCTTAAAGAACCACAAGCCCGGTTTTTAAATGAATATAAGACTTATGGGTTTAAAGATAAGGGTTCTATGATAAGGGCGGCTATCGAGCAATTAAAAAAAGAACTTGAACTTGAGCGGCTGAGAGAGTCAGCTGATTTATATTCTGACCTTTATGCCAAAGATAATGATCTCAAAGAAATCACTGAAGCAGCAATAAATGGATGGCCTGAATGACAACGCTTAAACGCGGTATGGTGGTTGAGGTTAATCTTGACCCGACGCTTGGTTCAGAAACCGGAAAGATCAGACCCTGCATCATCGTGACAAACGATGTTTATAATGAGCGCGTTCCCGTAATTCAAGTGGTGCCGATTACCTCATGGAGTGTCAAAAAAGCCAAAATAACCACCAATGTAGAAATTCGTCCCACCCAAAGCAATGGACTAAAGAAGAAATCAGTAGCCGATTGTCTGCAAACACGTCCCATTGACCGTCGGCACCGATTAACAAGAATTCGCGGCAAGTTATCCCCTTCAAAAATAAAAGAAATCGACCAATCTTTAAAAATCGTTTTTGAACTCAATTGAAGGCTTTCTTAGACTCAATATTCCAACCTTCCATTGTAGCGCTAAAGCTTCACTTCGTGCCCAGCATTCCAATTGCGAGCGAAGCGAACGAAGTCCTATTGTGCCTTGAGCCTACCGCTTGATGCCTGAAGCCTTTGGCTTCAGTCAAATTCATAGATTTCGTATCTGGTCTTCTCCCCCAGCAGCCCATCAATCTTGGTCTGAATCTGCGAGCGTTCTTTGCTTTCAAACCATTGCTTCCAGTAATCCGTGGATTGCCATTTGGCAACGATCAGGCTTTGGCCGGGTTTGTCCACGCGTATTAAAGTTTCGCCGGCAATATAGCCCGGCTGGCCCATGGTCAGTGCCCGCAATTGATTGATCAGCAGCCGCAGATCCGCCAGCTTTTCGGGCGGCACCTTTCTTTTGATGTGAATCTTGATCATTTTGATGTCTCCTTATTCTGATTTTGTGATCATTCCTTAAAATGCATAAATTAATTTTGCACTGATTTCAATCTTATTATGGGAAAGGGTATAAATAAGATTTGATTATCATTGACTTTCCCAGCTACCGATCCTAATTTTAATGATTAACTTACTTATTTTCGATAGCCGGGGATCTTTTATGACGACAGGCGTCATTTTTGACATAAAAAAATATGCCATTCACGATGGACCGGGAATTCGAACCACCGTTTTTTTTAAGGGGTGCCCGCTGGCCTGCCGCTGGTGTCACAATCCCGAGGGGATTACGGTTACATCTGAAAGAATATACCATCCGGAGCGCTGTATCGGCTGCGCAGAATGTATTCAGATCTGTCCCCGGAAGGTGATGACCCAAACACCGCAAGGTATTATTTCGGATCTCTCAAGATGCGAGTGGTGCCGAACCTGTGCCGATAGCTGCCCGGCGGATGCGGTTGAATTTGTCGGCCAAAAGGTGACGGTTGCCGAGGTCCTGCGGCAGATTGAAAAAGATGTTGCCTTTTATGACGAGTCGGGCGGGGGCGTTACCCTATCCGGAGGCGAGCCTTTGATGCAGTCCGAATTTCTCTTAGAATTGCTTGATGCTTGCGGAGGCCTGGATATTCATCGAACCGTGGATACCACCGGCTATGCGGATGCCGGGCTTATTCAGGCGGTTGCCCAAAAAACGGATTTGTTTTTATACGATCTGAAGCTCATGGATCCTGCCAGGCACCGCAAGTATACCGGCGTATCCAATGAAATAATTATGCATAACCTGAAGCTGCTGGCTCAAAAGGACGCCAGGGTTCAGGTGCGCATTCCGATCCTTCCCGGGATAAACACGGATGCGGCCAACATCGATCAAACCGGCGAATATGTATCCGCGCTCCCCGGGGTTGAAGATATCAGTATATTGCCGTTTCACAATTCCGCCCGTGGCAAATACGGCCGACTGGGGCTGGAATGTATTTCACCTGATATCCGTTTGCCCACTGATAAGCAGTTAAAAGATATTGCCAAACGGCTCGATGGATTCGGATTGCAGGTTAAAATTGGAGGCTGATAGAGAAAATGAATAACCGAATTGCCAGATTACGCGAGCAAAGCTTTAAAGCGCAACCCTGCCTCTCCGCAGAGCGTGCTTTGCTGACCACTGAATTTTACAGGGAAAATGGCGGAAAATTTTCAGTGCCGGTTATGCGGGCCTTGAATTTTAAAAATCTTTGCGAGCAAAAAGCGATATATATCGGAGACGACGAACTCATCGTCGGCGAGCGTGGGCCTTTCCCCAAAGCGGTATCCACCTTTCCGGAGTTGACCTGCCATTCGCTGGAAGATCTTAAAATTCTGGATTCAAGAGAGATGACCCGCTACACTGTTTCCGATGAAGCCATGCAAATCTACAATGAAATTGTGATTCCCTATTGGACCGGACGGAGCATGCGCGAACGCGTATTTGGCCAGGTGCCGGATCAATGGAAGCGGGCTTATGAGGCCGGAACCTTCACCGAATTTATGGAACAACGGGCACCGGGGCACACGACCCTTGATGGGGTTATCTATCGCAAAGGTATGCTGGATTTCAAAGCCGAAATTGTCGACAGCCTGGCCGCGCTGGATTACCTGAATGACGCCGCGGCGGCCGAGAAGGCCGCAGAGTTAAAGGCCATGGATATCAGCTGTGACGCGGCTATTATTTTTGCCCGGCGGCATGCGGATCTGGCCCGGGAGCTGGCCGAAAAAGAAAATGATCCCCATCGCAAAAAAGAACTGGAACGCATGGCGGCCAACTGCCGTCGGGTACCGGCCCGGGCACCGCGGGATTTCTGGGAAGCGCTTCAGATGTACTGGTTTGTTCATCTGGGCATCATCACCGAACTCAACGGCTGGGATGCCATGAGTCCGGGCCATCTGGATCAGCATCTGCTTCCATTTTATGAGAAGGGCCTTGCCAATGACGCCCTGCAGCGCGATCGGGCCAAAGAATTGATCGAGTGTCTCTGGATCAAGTTTAACAACCATCCGGCGCCGCCCAAAGTGGGTGTCACCGCCCTGGAGAGCGGCACCTATAATGATTTTACCAACATCAATATCGGCGGCCTGAAGCGGGATGGATCAGATGGGGTCAACGAGGTCTCCTATATCATGCTGGAAGCAGTTGACGAGCTGCATTTGCTGCAACCCGGCAGCAATGTTCAAATCAGCCGTAAGACGCCCCATCGGTTTTTAAAAGCGGCCTGCCGGGTGATTCGCAAGGGCTATGGCTATCCTTCAGTGTTTAATACCGATGGAGTCGTCATGCAGCAGATGCGGACCGGGAAAACCCTGGAAGATGCGCGTGAGGGCGGCTGCAGCGGCTGCATTGAAACCGGTGCCTTCGGCAAAGAAGCCTATATTTTAACGGGTTATTTAAATGTTCCCAAGATTTTTGAACTGACACTCAATAATGGTGTTGATCCGCTGACCGGCAAAGCGGTCGGGCTGCAAACCGGCGATGCGCTGGCATTTAAGGATTTTGACACGCTTTATAAAGCCTATGTCAAGCAGCTTAATTATATCGTGGACCTAAAAATAAAGATCAATAATTATATAGAACGGATGTATGCGCTTTATGCACCGGCACCTTTTCTGTCCGTGGTCATTGCAGATTGTGTTGCCAATGGCAAAGACTATTATAACGGCGGGCCGCGCTATAATACGAATTATATTCAGTGTTGCGGCATCGGCACGCTGACCGACAGCCTCTCAGCAATTAAAAAGCATGTATATGAGATCAAATCCGTTGCCATGCAGGACCTGCTGGCGGCCCTGCATCGCAATTTTGAAAATCAGGAAGCGCTGCGATTGCGGTTATTGAACAAGACACCGTTTTACGGCAATGACGACGACGCGGCCGACACGATTATGCAGCGGGTGTATGCCGACTTGCTTGGCGCCATTGACGGCAAGCCCAATACCAAAGGCACATCCTACCATTTGAATATGCTGTCAACCACCTGCCATGTTTATTTTGGAAAAATGCTGGGATCGTCGGCCAACGGAAGGTTGGCAGGGTTGCCGATTTCCGACGGCACCTCACCGTCTCACGGCGCAGACCGTAACGGCCCGACGGCGGTGATTAAGTCTTTGGCCAAAATGGATCAGATTAAGTCCGGCGGCACCCTGCTGAATCAGAGGTTCTTGCCCGGCGTTCTGCGGGATGAAGACGGTATCGATAAACTAGGTCATCTGATCCGGGCCTATTTTAACCTAAACGGGCATCATATCCAGTTTAACATCGTCGATTCTGAAACCCTGCGGCAGGCCCAGCAAAATCCCGATGAATATCGGGATCTTCTGGTGCGCGTGGCGGGGTACAGTGATTATTTTGTGGATTTGGATGTGGATCATCAGGAGGAGATTATTGCCCGAACCCAACACACTTCTTTATAGAATCGGCTTCAAAAACCCATCTTTTACCCGGGGGGCTTTGTTGCTCCTCGTCGAAATGCGCTTGTATCGCGGCAAGATGCCGCTCCCACATGATTTTTGTTAGAGAAGAACAAGAGAATTGCAGTGGTTAAAAACAATAGTGGGATCCCGCTAAACGGGAGAAATGTACGCGGGCTTTTTAAGCTTATGTATTGGCCCTAATTCAAGCAGGCCAATGGCATCCAGCATTTGCGGAAAAAGAAGTCGGTCAGCGTTTCTGTTCAAATTATTGGTCCGTTTTCGGTTCCCGATCGTTATCTGCTATATTCTGCCGGTAGGCATGCCGGATGCGCTGCCAGACAGTATAGTTTGCGAAAATGGCGACAAGCCAGATGGACAGTTTAAAGGCCAGGGGGTGCATTAAGGCGCCAAATCCCAAAAGGATAATGCGTTCCGCGCGCTGCATCAAACCCGCTCTTGATTCAAATCCGAGACTTTCAGCCCGTGCCCGCGTATAACTGACCATTATTGAACCGCACAGGGCCATAAAAGTAACCACGCAAGCTGAATAATCTTTCAGCATCGCAAAATAGGTCAGCATGCCCAAAAACATGACAAATTCAGAATAACGATCAATCGCTGAATCAAACAGAGCACCAAATCGGCTGGCTTTGCCAACCGAGCGCGCCAGGCTGCCATCAATGCTATCGCACAGACCGCCGATTAAAATTAATACGCCACCGATGCGCAGGTGGCCCATCATCAACGCAGCGGCAGCCATCGATGTAATCACGACCCCGGCCAGTGTAAAGCTGTTGGGGTTGACCCCCCATCTTGCCAGACTCCTAATCAAAGGGGCCCGCAATTTCATAAATGCATTTTGTAAGCCTGCGGGAAGTAAGCGCCGATTGCGGATCGTCATAGCACTCCTTTTTTGAAACGATAACGTCCAAGGATACTTTAGCCGTTCTTATCGAATTCGATTGGACCGCTCGCTTCATAACACAATCACGGCAGCGGATAAAGAACCGGGTGGAATATTCTTTATTTAGTGTTTATTCAAGAGACCTAAACGGCCAGGATCAAGATATTGCGGTGTAATATAGTTTCCATCGATTTGCCGGGCAACCAATTTGGCCGCATATTGACAGGCATCCGGTATTCTACGGCGGTTTAACATCCGGCCGATGACGTAAGCTGCCAGAAAAATATCACCGGCACCGGCGATGCTTTTTGCGGTCATTGTGTCCGCCACCTGTGTAATTTGATATGGTTTTGTAAAAAGCTATATTCGATGGGGCCACCTTTATCAAATAAAATAACCGTTTTTATTTGCAAGAATCTTCAAATGCGATGCACAATGGCGCAAAGAGGTTTAAAACACGCACCAAATTTGCTAAATTGAATCATATGCTGAAGGACCCATATTCCAGCATCCCATTAATGCAACCTTCTATACCTGAGCAAGGCGAACTCAATTGATTTCAAAGCTTGCCGGCATACTAAACCAACCGCTTCATATCGGAAACCGGACCATTTTAAAGCGCCTGGTCTTATCCCCCATGGCCTTTTTAGGAAATGTTGCCTTTCGCGAGCTGCTTGAATCTTATGGCGGATATGGGCTGCTGTTTACCGAGATGTGCAGTGCCAAAAGGATACCAGGCGAAAAAAGGCAGCGATCGACCTATTTCAAGTGGCGTGACGATGAGCTTTCACTTTTGGTCTGTCAGATCTTTGGTGCCGATCCGGCCGCGATGGCAGCGGCTGCCCGGCGAATCGAAGCCGAACATTTCTTCGGGATCGATCTTAATTTCGGGTGTTCCGAGGTGTCTATCTGTCGGCAAAACTGCGGTGCGGCCATTTTAAATAAACCGGATTTAGCCGCCAAAATCGTCAGCGAAGTCCGCAAATCCGTGTCAATTCCGCTTTTTGTGAAATATCGTATCGGCTGGGAAGATAACCCGTCGGCCGCAGTTGCCATGGCGAAACGTTTTGAAGATGCCGGGGCTGATGCGTTGACCTTCCACCCGCGAATCGCTCCGGATCGGCGATCGCGTCCCCCAAAATGGGAATACATTTCGCTGGTTAAACAGGCAGTTTCTATTCCGGTTTTCGGCAATGGCAATGTGTTTGATCCGATCGACTGTTTAAAGATGATCCAGACCACCGGATGTGACGGTGTGGCCATCGGCAGGATGGCGATTGCCAGGCCCTGGCTTTTTGCGGAGTGGTCAGACGGGTTGCGGTGCGATTCGGAGATTTATTTAAAAAGTGCGATCCGTCTGGCAGGGCTATTGGAGAAGCATTTCGATTCTCAAAAAGCATTAAGACGCTTTAAAAAGTTTGGATTTTATTTTTCTGCGAATTTCAAATTCGGTCATACTCTTTTTAACGGAATTCAGAAGGCTGAAAATATGGAAGCAGCCGAAGCGTTTCTTTATCAATTTTTTAAGATGTCGCCTGAGACCGTTTCCAGACCGAATTTGAATTTTTTCAGCTGATTTTTCTACCTTAAGGAAGGGGAATTAAAAAAACCACGAAAGCACGAAAGAATGAAAACACGAACGTAGCAAATTAATAAAATTTTGTGCTTCTTAAATTTCGTGTTTTCATTATTTGCTTGATTTCATTAAAAGGTAGCTGTTTTAGTTACTTGCATATCAAATGTTCAGCTGTCTAGAGGTGGGGTTATTTTTTATTTTGATTCTCTAGGGCACCCTTATGGCCAGGCTCAAATACGTATCATTTTCTGCAAATATCAACTTTTTGGCGACCATCATTTTTAAAAAATTAAAAATTTTATCATCCGGTATGGTCGAAAATTTTGCATGGATGATTTTAAGTGAGCGCTGCTTCCGGCAAAACAGGTAAATTTTTCTGGAAACACCGACCAGGCGATGCATGGCGGTTTGGGCCTGGAAGCGCTTTTGGCGAATGATGATAAATTCTTTTCCATCCTGGAAGCTTAAGATCGGCAAATGGTCCGATGAATTGCGAATTTCGGTATATTGTTTTTGCCACTCTATGATCTTCTTTTGGACCGGCTGCCAAATTTTTTTCTGGTAGACGCGGTCTCCGCGGTAGGACTGAATCATAAGCGGTAAGGTGCGATAAATCTCAGTGGGGAAAATATAGGACCAGTATGGATGGTTGAACAGCGCTTTGATTCCATATTTTCATGATAAAGACGATAACCGATAGCTTCGGCCAGTGACAGATAAAAGTGAAAAACGTCGACTTCAAGGTCTGGGGTACGGGCCTTCAAATAGGCCTTCAGCGTGCCCAGCTGTATAGACGGCCGACTGTAAAGAGGCCATGGGGTGGATATCAATGCCAGTTTATTAAAGGGCCGTATTGATTTGTTTTTCATTTACATTGGATTTTCTCATGAATTATGATATTTTTCAATGCGATGCAATACAAACCCAATATAGCGCAAAAGCTTCACTGGGTGCCCAGTGTTCCAATATAGCGCTATAGCTTCACTTCGTGCCCATCATTCTCCGCCTCCGGCGGATGAGCGAAGCGAACTAAGATATTTATGAGCAAAAAACCGGATCTAAAAATTAAGCTTGATGCCATCGAACTTCAAAATCCTGTAATGAGCGCTTCCGGCACATTTGGGTACGCGCGAGAATTTGAAGGCCTTGTCGAATTAGACCGCCTCGGGGCCATTATCGTAAAAGGGCTGTCACTGGAGCCGACCCAAGGCAACCCGCCACCACGCATTGTTGAAACCCCTTGTGGCATGCTAAATGCCATTGGTCTTGAGAATGTCGGTATCGACGTTTTCGAGAAGCAAAAGCTTCCGTTTTTGCAAACTCTTTATCCGCCAATTTTTGCGAATATTTATGGCACGTCGATTGAGGAATATGCCGAACTGGCAAACAGGCTAGATGAACTCGAAGCAATTTCGGGTGTGGAAGTTAATATTTCATGCCCGAATGTAAAAGCCGGCGGAATTGCGTTTGGCGCTGATGCGGGTTCGGTTTTTAGCGTTGTTACGGCCGTGCGGGAAAAGACCCGCAAACACGTTATCGTAAAGTTGTCACCCAACGTGACCGATATCACGATCATCGCGCGATCTGCCGAAGAAGCCGGGGCCGATTCGCTTTCTCTGATCAACACCATTACCGGTATGGCTATTGATATTGAAACCCGACGGCCGAAGATCGCCAACATCACCGGCGGTCTGTCGGGTCCTGCTATCAAGCCGGTTGCTTTGCGAATGGTGTGGCAGGCGGCCCAAGCGGTCAAGATCCCGGTAATCGGCATCGGGGGCATCATGACAGCTGAAGATGCGCTGGAGTTTTTTATCGCCGGGGCGACGGCGGTCCAAATTGGCACCGCCAATTTTATTAACCCCCGGGCGACCATGGATATAATCGAGGGGATCGAAAAATTTCTGGCCCATCGAAAAATTGCCAGAGTTACGGATATTATCGGGACGTTGGAAGCCAAACCTCCTATTTCTAAAGCCGTTGAGTAATGAGGATGCTACGATTTTAGATTTTGGAATTTAGATTTTGGATTGATCGAAGTGTGAAGTCTATTATTTTAATTTGCATCCTGTGGCTCGCAACCTAAATCAATCCAAAATCCGCAATCTAAAATCCAAAATGACAGTTCTACAGGATGACTGATTCTTTAACAGGATGCGACTTCAAATATTCCAGGCGATTGAGCCCGTTTACATAGGCTTTTGCACTGGCGGTGATGATATCGGGATCTGCACCGCGGCCCAGCGCAAGCAGCCCGTTTTCACTCAGACGTACGGTGACTTCCCCCTGGGCATCCGTGCCGCCGGTTAATGCGCTGACGGAAAAGCGCAACAGTTCTGAACCCGTTCCGGTGAGTTTGGCGATGGCATTAAATGCCGCATCGATCGGTCCGTTCCCATAGCCGGCGCCCTGGGCCGACCTTCCATTGATATCCAGCTTGACACTGGCCATCGGCAGCACGGTCGTACCGGCCGTCACATGCAGATATTCAAGATTAAAAATTTCGGAAGTGCGCAGAATGCCTTCGGTGACAATAACTTCAAGGTCCTCATCCACGACGTGCTTCTTCTTATCAGCCAGTTCCTTGAAGCGGGTGAAGACCAGGTTGATTTCTTCATTAGACAAGTCGTAGCCCATCTTTTTTAACCGTGAGCGCAACGCATGTCTTCCGGAATGTTTGCCGAGGACAAGCTTATTTGTGCTGAGTCCGATGGTTTCCGGCTTCATAATCTCATAGGTCATTGGATTTTTAAGCACCCCGTCCTGATGGATGCCCGCCTCGTGGGCAAATGCATTGGCGCCGACAATGGCCTTATTCGGCTGTACGATAATACCGGTAATCATGCTGACCAGGCGGCTCGTGGGATGGATATTTTCTGTATTGATGGAAGTCGTTAGTCCCAGAGAATTGTTGCGCGTGACCAGCGCCATCACGACTTCTTCAAGCGAGGTATTTCCGGCCCGCTCGCCAATACCGTTGATGGTTACCTCGGCCTGTCTGGCGCCGGCATTAATGGCTGAAAGGGTGTTGGCAGTTGCCAGTCCCAAATCATTGTGGCAGTGCACACTTAAAACGGCCTTGTTAATATTCGGGGTGTGCGTATTAACGTAGCTTACAAGGTCAGAAAATTCTTGCGGGATGGCATAGCCGACCGTATCCGGTAAATTAACCGTTGTGGCTCCGGCTTCTATAACGGCTTCAAAAACTTTGCAAAGAAAATCGCGATCACTGCGCGAGCCGTCCTCTGCCGAAAACTCGATGTTATCAGTCAACGTCCCGGCATATTTTACAGCCTGCACCGCAGCTTTCACCACTTCGTTCCTGGTCATTTTTAACTTGTATTCCAGATGGATGTCCGAGGTTGCGATAAAGGTATGGATTCTCGGTTTGGCGGCATGCCGGATAGCCTCCCAGGCGCGGTCGATATCGTCTTTGGAGGTGCGGGCCAAAGCCGCCACTTCCGTTTTTTGCAGCTTGGCGGCAATTCGTGAAACAGCTTCCAAATCACCTTCAGAAGCGGCCGGAAAACCGGCTTCCAGTATATCCACACCCAACTTTTCCAGCTGGGTGGCCAGCCGCAATTTTTCGGCTGTATTCATACTGGCCCCCGGGCTTTGTTCGCCATCTCTTAAGGTGGTGTCAAATATGAGTACATGATCATTCATTTTTCTTTAACTCCCCGTTGGTTTGTTAAATAGTTGAATCGTTGATGGGTTAAATAGTTATGATATGGGATCTGCTCATGCCGAATTTACGATTTTAAATTTTTCATGGTTGCCGAGTTTGAATTGAAAGCTGTCTGCCAGAGCCTGCCAGCTGGCCTCGATAATATCCTCGGAAACTCCAATGGTGCTCCAGATCTGATTTTGATCCCGTGATTCTATTAACACCCTGACCTTGGCCGCCGTGCCGCGCGTGCCATCAATAACCCGCACTTTGAAATCGACCAGGCGCATTGTATCCAGGTCCGGATAAAATTTATCCAGGGCTTTTCTGAGGGCATTGTCAAGCGCACTTACCGGACCGTAGCCTTCGCCGGCGGTAATCTCTTTTTTGTCTCCGACGCTGATTTTAATGGTTGCATGCGCACTGCAGGGCTGGTCTTTGTCTTTTTCAATGGTCACCCTGAAGGATTCGAGTTCAAAAAGGGGTCTAAATTGATCGGTAAACTTTTCTAAAAGAATTTTAAACGAGCCGTCGGCCGTATCAAACTGGTATCCTTCCTGCTCCAGCTGCTTGATTTCGGAAGCAATCTTGCGACTGTCGAAGCCGTTTTTTCCGAGTTCAACTCCCAGTTCCTTGGCTTTGTATTCCACGTTGCTTTTACCCGAAAGATCGGAGACCAGAACGCGGCGTTTGTTGCCGACCCGTTTCGGCTCCATGTGTTCATAGGCTCGCGGCGTTTTCATAATGGCGCTTACATGGATACCGCCCTTATGGGCAAAAGCGCTTTTTCCGACGAAAGGTCGCGAATTTAGCGGAACCAGATTGGCTGTTTCACTGACATATCTCGACAGCTTTTTAAGCTTTTTGAGATTCTCAGCTGAAATACACTCACGCTCCATTTTTAGACACAGGATCGGTATGATCGCCGTCAGATCGGCATTGCCGCATCTTTCACCATAGCCATTTATGGTCCCGTGAACCATGACCGCGCCTTTATGGATAGCCGTTATCGAATTGGCGACTGCCAGACCGCAGTCATTGTGACTGTGAATTCCGAGTTTGATGGCGTCCTTTTGAGATGAATCGGAACTGTTGTTCATCATTTCCTTTTGAACTTCAGTGATTATCGAATCCATTTCCAATGGAAGGGTACCCCCATTGGTATCGCATAAAACAATAAAATCCGCCCCACTACTTACCGCCGCAGCAATTGTTTGCAATGCATAATCTTTGTCGTTTTTGTAGCCATCGAAAAAGTGTTCGGCGTCATAGATAACCTCGCGGTCATGTTGTTTTAAAAAGGCCACACTGTCGCCTATCATGGCCAGGTTTTCTTTGAGGGTATTATTCATAACTTCTGCGACGTGAAGGTCCCAGGTTTTCCCAAAAATTGTTACGGTTGGAGTTTGAGTTTCTAGAAGGGCAGTCAGATTTTTATCTTCGTCCGGGCGGATGCCGGGCTTGCGGGTTGAACCAAAAGCAGCTAAACGGGCCTGTTTAAATTTTACGTTTTTGGCCAGGTCAAAAAAAGCCACATCTCTTGGATTCGAACCGGGCCAGCCACCTTCGATATAATGAATGCCGATATCATCCAGCCGCATCGCAATATTTAATTTTTCCTCGGCGGAGAAGGTGACGTTTTCGCCCTGGGTTCCGTCCCTTAGGGTTGTATCGTATAAAAAGATGGGGTCCATTTGGGTTCTCCAAACAATGATTGAGCGCTTCCCTTTAGGAGCACTTCGTTTGAGGAGCGCTGCGCTTTAGGAAAGACTCTTTTTCTGGCCTCGAGGCCTAAAAGGCCGTTCCTCGAGGCTCGTGCGAGCCGGTCCTCAAGTCTCGCTGAAGGCGAGGCGCTCATTTTTTTACTTTTTTCTGTTTTCCGGTCTGAGTGAGCGTACTGTGGTACCGGTTTGCCACATTTCAGATTCGTTCATAACCTTCAGTTCTTTTTCGAGCTTTTCACGATAATCCGGAGCACTGTTGGCCTCCAGAACCCGTTTGGTTTCCTCTCCGGATATTACTTTTGCGTAAAGCTCATCAAAAACCGGGGCTACGGCATCCCGGAATCTGGGTGCCCAATCCAGAGCCCCGCGTTGAGCTGTCGTGGAGCAGCTGGCAAACATCCAATCCATACCGTTTTCAGCCACCAGTCGGATAAGACTTTGAGTCAATTCCTCTACCGTTTCATTAAAGGCTTCACTGGGGCCGTGTCCGTTTTTTCGCAAAAGATTGTACTGCGCTTCCATGACACCTGACAGACATCCCAGCAGCACACCACGTTCGCCGGTTAGATCACTGTGGACTTCATTGGCAAAAGTAGTCAGAAACAGGTAGCCGGATCCGATGGCAATTCCTAGCGCCAAAGTTTTTTCTCGGGCGCTGCCGGTGTAATCCTGATGGATGGCAAAGCTCGAGTTGATACCGCTTCCATCCAGGAAATTGCTTCTGACCGTGCGCCCCGATCCTTTGGGAGCCACCAGAACCACATCCACATTGTTGGGCGGAACGACAGCGGTTTGGTCGTGATACACGATTGAAAATCCATGTGAGAAGTAAAGTGTGTTTCCGTCCGCAAGACATTCCTTTATCTGTGGCCAGACAGCCATCTGGCCAGCATCTGAGAGCAGATACTGGATGATGGTCGCCCGTTGCGCCGCTTCGACAAGCGGAAATAGCGTTTTGCCCGGCACAAAACCGTCGGCAACTGCCCGGTCCCAGGACGCACTGTTTTCACGCTGGCCAATGATAACATTGATTCCGTTGTCTCGCATATTCAAAGCCTGTCCGGGCCCCTGGATCCCGTATCCCAAAACCGTCACTATTTCGTCCTTAAGAATTTCTCTGGCTTTTTGCAGAGGAAATTCTTCATCTGTAATCACTTCTTCCATTACACCACCAAAATTGAACTGTGCCATAATTATCCTCTTTGTTATTCGTTATTAGTTACTTGGTTAAACCGCGGCTGGAAGCCGCGAAGGAAAATAGCCATTTAGGAATTGAAAACTACTTGGGTTCGCGGTAGAGCGCTAGTGTTCCACTACGAGCAATCTTCTTTATCCCCATAGGTCGCAGAAGATTAATCAGCGCAGTTAATTTGCCTTCATCTCCGGTGACCTCAATAATATAATGTTCTATGCCGACGTCGATTACCTTGCAACGAAAGATGTCGACGATTCGCAGTATCTCTGCACGAAGCTCCGGTTTGGCCTGCACACAGATCAGGGCCATCTCTCTTCTAACCGCCTTGGGACCTGTCATATCGCGCAACTTTATAACGTTTATCAGCTTTCTGAGCTGTTTTTCAATTTGTTCGATTAAGGGCGGGTTTGCTTTAGTGACAATCGTGATCCTGGAAACCCGCGGATCCATGGTCGGGGCCGTGCACAAGCTTTCAATGTTAAATCCTTTGCCGCTGAATAACCCGGACACTCTTGAAAGAACCCCCGGTTGGTTGTCAACCATCATCGTCATGGTATGTTTTTGTTCTTCCATCATTTAATTCCTTGTCACGTGTTGTGGGCTAAATATTTAGAGTCTTAGTTGAGTTAAATTTAAACGCGTAAGCGACTCGGCCGAGCTCGTCGCGGGCCGAAACCCGGAACCAAACCATTTACACCAATAGCATTTCTGTAATGGGGGCACCGGCCGGTACCATAGGATACACACTTTCTTCGCGGTCGACCCTAAAGTCCATGATGACGGGTTGCGGGACAGAGAGGCCTTCTTTTAGCACGCTTTCAACCTCCTCGGGTTTTGTCGCTCTTAAACCGACCGCCCCGAATGCCTCAGCAAGTTTTACAAAATCAGGCGCACAATTCATGTCTGTGCAGACATAGCGTTTGTCGTAAAACAATTCCTGCCACTGGCGGACCATCCCCAGATAGGCGTTGTTCAAAATAGCAACCTTTATCGGCAGACAACATTGGACCGCCGTAGCCATCTCCTGAATGTTCATCTGAATGCTGCCGTCTCCAGCAATATCAACGACTAATTTATCGGGACATGCCATTTGAGCACCTATGGCCGCCGGCAAACCGAATCCCATACAGCCCAGGCCACCAGAAGTAATAAAATGGTTGGGTCGATCAAAATGATAATATTGAGCCGCCCACATCTGGTTTTGACCGACTTCGGTCGTGATAATGGCCTGACCCTTTGTTAATTCATACAGCTTTTCAACCACATACTGGGGCTTGATGATGTCTTCCTGTTTATAGGCCAGAGGTTTTGTGCTCCTCCATTCCTCGATTTGCGCAAACCAGTTCGCACGCTTTTTGGCAACATCTCCCAGATCGGCTTGATCGATGAGTTCGTTTAGGTGATCCAGACTGATTTTACAATCTCCCACAATCGGAATTGTCACCGGGATATTTTTGCGAATGGAAGTTGGATCGATATCAATGTGGACGATTTTGGCCTGGGAGGCAAACGCATCCGTTTTACCCGTAACCCGATCATCAAAGCGCACACCGATGGCGATGAGAAGATCACATGCCCCGGTGCTCATGTTTGCTCGATAGGTACCATGCATGCCGAGCATTCCGAGCCACAGGGGATCTGTGCCCGGGAATGCTCCCAGACCCATAAGGGAGGCGGTAACCGGTATCTGGGTTTTATGGGCAAACTGCGTCAACTCGGCCGCGGCCCCGGAAAGGATAATCCCGCCCCCCGCAAAAATTAGCGGTCTTTTGGATTGCTCAATAAGCTCACTGACTTTCCGCAATTGTTTTTTGTTCGGATCATAGGTCGGATTGTAAGATTTTAGGCGGACCTCTCCTAATGGCTGGTAATCAATGGTCGTTCTGGCAATATCTTTGGGAATATCAACAAGTACGGGACCCGGACGGCCGGATCTCGCGAGGTAGAATGCTTCTTTGATGATTTTAGGAAACTCTTCGGTGGATTGAACTAAATAATTATGCTTGGTGCAGGGGCGTGTGATGCCGACAATGTCGACCTCCTGAAAGGCGTCGTTGCCGATTAATTGGGTCGGCACCTGCCCGGTAAAAATGACCATCGGGATCGAGTCCATGTAAGCCGTTGCGATACCCGTCACCGTGTTGGTTGCCCCCGGGCCCGAAGTAACCAGGCAAACCCCGGTTTTTCCCCCGGCGCGTGCATACCCATCGGCGGCATGTACGGCTCCCTGTTCGTGTCTGACCAATATGCGTCGGATATCCGTTTTGGCCAGTTCATCAAAAATATCAATAACCACTCCACCGGGAAATCCGAAGATGGTGTCAACCCCTTCTTCTTTTAGTACTTCCATCATAATTTGAGCACCCGTTAGTTGCATCTTTCTCACCTCTTTCAAAAATTCAAATGATTGCATCCTCATGTCGCTGCTGCGACCATTTATTGCAAAAAAAAACCGTTACCGGCCTCGAGGCTGATAACGGTTTTTGTTTCGAACGATTCGGTCAGGCCATTATCAACCCCTTTGCTCGCAGCGGACAATAATTATTCCGCTGACGAGTACGAGAATAAGGCTAATAAGGTTGCTAATGGCGATAATTTTGGGCATGGTCATCCGTTAGATTTAAATTTATGCTACTATGTAGCAGGCTAAAAAAACATTGTCAAGCCTTTTATAAAAGATTGGCACTAGAGGTGTTTGCGGTAGCCGCATTCATTCGTAAGACACGTTAAAAAGGTGCCCTCCTTTTTGGTCGTTTTTTCAAGCAGTATCTTGGCACCGCATGCCGGGCATTCCCTGTCAACCGGTTTGTCCCAGGTGGCAAACTCACATTTCGGAAATCGGCTGCACCCGTAAAATATTTTGCCGCGCTTTGATTTTCGTTCAACGATTTCTCCATCGCAATCTTCTTGCGGGCACTTTAGACCGATTTTATTGTTGGCAGCATTGGAATTTAACGATTGCGTGTTCTTACAATCCGGATAAGCGCTGCACGCCAGAAATTCTCCATAGCGACCGCGCTTAATGACCATCGGGCTGCCGCATTTTTCGCAAGATTTATCAACGATTTCGTCGCTTGACGTTTCAATCGCCTGGATATTACCTTTCTCATCACGGGTGTAATCTCTTGAGTAGCTGCAATCCGGGTAGCCGCTGCAAGCAAGAAAATGCCCGTTTTTGCCGACTTTTATGTGCAACGGTTTGCTGCATTCGGGACAGTCGAGGCCGGTGGGCATCCCGACGCCTTTGACACTGAGCATGCCTTCAGTTGCAGCGTCCAGATCTTTTTCAAAAGGATTATAAAATTGGGTTAAAATTTCGGAAGATTCTACTTCCGAAGATTCCACGCGGTCCAGATTTTCTTCCATTCGAGCCGTAAATTCCACATCAAAAATGTCTCGGAAATTCTCTACCAGCAGATCGTTTACAATAAATCCCAGTTCGCTGGGTCTAAAATATCTGTTTTGCAGGTCGGCATATTCTTTTTCTCGAAGAGTAGATAAAATGCTGGCGTAAGTGCTGGGCCGGCCGATCCCGTTTTCTTCGAGCTCTTTTACCAGCGAAGCCTCTGAAAACCTGGGCGGCGGCAAAGTGAAATGCTGTTTGGGATCCAATTGCAGCAGTTTTAATACCAAGCCTTCCGAAAGCTCGGGGAGCGCTGTTTTTTTCTTCTGACCCTTATTTGCATTTTCATCGTCGACCGACATGTAAAGAGTCATAAAACCCGCAAATTTAACGGTTGATCCGCTGGCGGCAAACTGATAGGCGCCGGCTTCTATCGTAACAGAGACTTGATTGATCAAGGCCTGTGCCATCTGAGAGGCCACAAAGCGCTGCCAGATGAGACGGTATAGCGCCAGTTGGTCTTTTGATAAATACGGAGCCATCTCTTCAGGGGTATGCGAAATCGAAGTCGGACGGATCGCTTCATGGGCGTCCTGGGCTTTTTTGCGATTTTTAAAAAACCGCGGTTGTTCCAGTGCGTATGCTTTACCAAATTGTTTACGGATCAGTCGCAGGGCTTCATGCGCTGCTTCTTTGGCAATACGTGTGGAATCGGTACGCATATAGGTGATAAGTCCAACGGGTTCTCCGGGACCGAGCTCAATTCCTTCGTAGAGTTGCTGGGCAATCAGCATGGTCTTTTTAGCCGAAAATCTTAGTTTTCGAATCGCATCCTGTTGGAGCTTACTTGTCGTAAAAGGCGGTGATGGATTTTTACGAGTCGTTTTTTTGGCTATTTTTTTGACAATAAATTTTTCGCCGTCAAGATCCGCCAATATGGCATTGGTTTTTTCTTGATTTGGGAGTTCAATTTTTTCATAATTTTTTTTGGCCAGTTTTGCAGTAAAAGGGGGCGGGGAATCACCTTCAAGGTGAGCGGTGACGGACCAGTATTCCCGGGGTTCAAAAGCCTGGATGGCGCGTTCCCGCTCACAGATAATTCGCAGGGCAACAGATTGGACGCGCCCGGCACTCAATCCGCCTTTTACTTTGCGCCATAACAGCGGCGAGATATGGTAGCCCACCAGTCGATCGAGAATCCTGCGCGCCTGCTGGGCTTCATATTTGGGACGGTCAAGACTATCCGGGGAAGCCATTGCTTTCAGAATGGCACTTTTGGTCAATTCATGGAAAAGGACCCGGTAAAATTTGCGGCCCTTTTTTTTAAGCACTTCGGATGTATGCCAAGCAATGGCTTCGCCTTCGCGATCAGGATCCGGCGCCAAATAAATATCGGCGGCATCTCCGGCTGCATCTTTGAGTTGCTTTATTATTTTTTGCTTTCCGGGGATATTATTATACTTGGGTTTAAAACCATTTTCGATATCGATCCCCATTTCTTTATTGGGAAGATCTTTAATGTGTCCCACGGTTGCAGCAACATTATAGGCCTTGCCCAGGTATTTCTTTATGGTTCTGACTTTTGTTGGCGACTCTACAACGACAAGCGGTTTGGTCACGATTTCTCCTAATTTGCCGGCTTAGCGAATTCCGATAAATTTATTTATGAGTCAACGACCACCCGCATAGCGGGTGGCTTGAATTTTCGGCCACAGGCCGAAAAGGCAAAAGCACGTCAGTGCTTTAAACGTTGCGGTTGGAACCGGGTGCGAAGCACCCGGTTCGAAAACAACCAATCAATTCAAAACAAATCGTTTTCCCGGTAACTGGTTTATCATCCCGCTGAGTTCTAATTGTAACAATATGCTTAAAAGTTTCCCGGGTTCGAGCGCCGTTTTGCGCACGAGCGTATCAATATGCTCTGGATAAGGGCTGAGGACCTTATATACAGCTATTTCTTCCGGGGTCAGCAAGGATAAGCTTTCAGTCGTGCTGTTTTGATCTTGATATTTTGTTAAATTCGACGCATCGATAAATGCGCTGAGCTCCTCAAGAACATCTTGTGCATTTTCAACCAGTTTGGCCCCCTGTTTAATCAGTGTGTGCGTGCCGGTGCTTTTAAATGATTGGATGCTTCCCGGAACCGCGAACACTTCTCGATTCTGTTCAGCCGCAAGTCGCGCGGTGATCAGAGACCCGCTTTTTTTGGATGCTTCCACAACAACGGTCCCAAGACTCATGCCGCTGATGATCCTGTTGCGGATTGGAAAATGATGGGCTTCAGGCTCCGTATTGAGCGCAAATTCTGTAATGACGGCACCGCGTTCGGAAATTCGCTTAAACAGGTTTCGGTTTTCAGATGGATAGATTTTGTCCAGACCGCTTCCCAGTACGGCAACGGTCTTGCCACTTCGCGCCAGGGTACCATGGTGGGCCGCTGTATCAATTCCGATGGCCATACCACTGACGATGGTGATGTTAAACGCGGATAGATCCGCGCACAGCTTCTGTGTAGTTGAAATTCCGTACGCGGTTGCATTGCGTGAACCGACAACAGCAATATTTTTTAGGGACCCGTCCAGATTTCCGGAAACATATAAGAAGGGCGGCGGGTCCGGTATTTCTCGTAAAAGGGATGGATATTCGGGATCCGCAAGCGTCGTGATAAGATGCCCTTTTTGATTTATTTGATCCAACTCACGCCTGATGCTGTCCGGTGTCCTGAAATTTTGGATGGCGGCAGCCTGGCGAGCCGATATACCCTCGACCTGAATCAATTCCTCTGCGGACGCCTGCAAAACCGCCTCCGGCAGTTCAAACCGGTCTATCAAACGTTTGAACAGATGATTGCCGATTCCCGGAACGCTTTTCAGACAAAACCAGGGTAAAAGTTTATGCATCTCATACATAGGCGTTCCCAGGTTCAGGGTTCACCGTTCAAGGCTGCTTGCTCGCATTAACGTTCAAAGGTTCAGGGTTCTGCGTTCAAGGTTGTCCGAACCCTGAACCTCTGAACTTCTGAACCTTTGAACCCGTGAACGCTCACGTGTTTGCTTTAGGTCTCAATACTGTAACGGCTTCAGCGAAGGCGACTGAACTACGGGTTTTATTTTTTGGCGCGAGCCTGCCAGGCCAGCAATATGGGGCTGGCCACATAAATCGATGAATAAGTTCCCACCAGAACACCGATAATTAAGGCGAAGGCAAAGTCGTGGATGATTCCGCCGCCCATAACAAAAAGAGTCACCACGACCATCAACGTCGTGAGTGAAGTCAAAATCGTTCTACTCAGGGTCTCATTGATACTCCGGTTGATGATAAATTCTAAAGGCTTCTTATGATGTTTTCTTGAGTTTTCCCGTATGCGGTCAAATACGATGATGGTATCGTTTAATGAATATCCGATAATCGTAAGCAATGCGGCGATAATCGGAAGCGTAAATTCTTTGTCAAATATGGAAAAAAGGCCGACCGTTATGATGACGTCGTGGATTAAGGCCACAATGGCACCCATAGCAAATTTTAACTCCAGAAACCAGAAAACGACCAAGCTCACCAACAAAGCGGCGCCGATCAGAAAGGGGATGCTCACATTAAACAGGTTAAATATGTAAACAGCTCCAATTAATGCCGCAGCGACCACTCCGCTCAACATCCATTTTAACTCAAAGCGGCCAGATATGTAAATCGTTATAAAAAGCAACGCATAAAACATGGCGAACAAAGCCTTTTTCTTTAAATCTTCGCCGACCTGAGGGCCGACCATTTCGATCCGGCGAATTTCTACCTGATCCCCGGTGGATGATGCCAGCGCTTTTTTAATATTCGAGGTAAAGCCTTCGCCACCTCTTTGGGTACTTTCGGTTCGAATGAGAAATTCATTGTCGGCGCGTTCGCCAAATTGCTGTACGGATGATTTGCCCAAGCCGACTGATTTAAGACCGGATTTGATATCATCTATCCGTGTGGCCGAGGTGAATTTTATCTGTATGAGGGATCCTCCGGCAAAGTCGATACCCAACCTGGGCCCCCCGTGAATGATGAGCGACAGAAAGCTAATGGCGATACATGCAATGGACAAATAAAAGGCGATATTTTTTTTGCCGATAAAGTTGATGTGGGTCTCAGTTTTTATAAACCGCATTAGGTTTCCTTTTCTTTACCTATTAACTTTTAGCCGCGTAATGAACTTATCCTTTATATGCTCAATGTTTTTACTTTGCGGCCCATTAGGATGTAATCAAATATCAAGCGCGACATCACCAGGGCTGTAAACAGGCTGGCAATGACGCCTAAGCTCAGGGTTACCGCAAATCCCTTAATCGCCCCGGTTCCGAATTGAAACAACACCACTGCGGCAATCAGTGTGGTGACATTGGCATCCAAAATGGTCAAAGTTGCACGATCATAGCCGGCGTCAATTGCTGCGCGCGGTGTGCGGCCGAGTAACAATTCCTCTCGAATGCGTTCAAAAATAATGACGTTGGCATCGACCGCCATTCCAATGGTTAGGATAATCCCAGCTATCCCTGGCAGCGATAAAGTGGCCTTAAAACCGGCCAGACCCCCGGCAATCAGAATAATGTTCAATACGAGCGCCAGGTCGGCAATTAGGCCGGACCCCTTGTAGTAAACGATCATAAACAAAACAACCAGGATCCCTCCGATGCACATGGAGATAAGTCCTTTCCGGATGGAGTCCGCACCGAGAGACGGGCCAACGGTGCGCTCTTCGAGAATGTTGACCGGCGCCGGCAGAGCACCCGCGCGCAATACGATGGCCAGATCTTTGGCTTCATCCAGCGTGAAGCTGCCGGTAATACGCGCCTGACCGCCGGCAATCTTTTCTTGAATAACGGGTGCCGATGCAATTGTGTCATCCAGTACGATGGCCAGCCGCTTATTTACGTTCTCACCGGTGATGCGTTCGAAAATCCGTGCCCCCTTTTTGTCAAAATTAATGGATACAAATGCTATGTTGAACTGGTCAAAGTCGACGCGTGCATCGGTCAGATGAGCGCCGGTTAAAAGGGTTCGCTTTTTTAAGAGCAAAGGCACTTTTGAGGTTTTTCCAGTTTCAGAATCCACGTCAACGCGATAAAGAACTTCTCTGCCGGCCGGAACATTTCCTTGCACGGCGGCATTGACACTCTGGGTGTCATCCACGAGCTTGAACTCCAAAAGAGCCGTTCTGCCGATCAAATCCTTGGCGCGATCAGTATCTTTGATTCCGGGCAGTTGGATTAATATTCGATTTTCGCCCTGGCGCCGGATATCGGGTTCGGCCACACCAAACTGGTCAATGCGATTGCGAATTGTTTCCAGAGCCTGGTCGACTGCCAACTTTTCCACCTGGTCGGACTCTTCTCGCGAAAGCTCAATAATAAGGGTTGTCACGCCACTCGCTGTCTCCTGAGATCTTTTTAAAAAATCAAAATCTTCCTTTAAAAGTTCGTTAAATTTGTCAAGGCTTTCCGGATTATGAATCGTTGCCGCAATTTTGGTTCCATTGACACGATCCAGGGAGACGTTCCGAATCCGCTTTTTTTTGAGCTGCTCAAAGATTTCCTGGGAAATGCGTTCAACCTGGCCTTCAACGGCTTTGGCGGTATCGACTTCCAGAACCAGGTGCATTCCGCCCTGAAGATCCAGTCCGAGGTTTATCTGTCTATGCGGCCATAAGCCCGGTTTGAATGTCGGCAGAACATAAATAATGGCCGCTACAATCACTGCAAAAACTAGAATCAGTTGCCATGAAAAATTTTTCAATGGTGGGTTCCCTTTTCTTTTGCGCTATTTGACAGCTCTGTTAATACCTGAATCTCTCATTAATTTTCATGCAAGATTCAGTTAATGGGATGCAGCCGGTAACTTTACGCTAGCGGCGTTCCTGATCAGTATGCCCCCTGATTTTATCTCCAAATAGACAAATGGTTGAGCGGTTAAACAGCCATTCCATCGAACCGTTTAACAGATCAACCATTTTGCAAGCCATTTATCGAATTCGAATCGACTGTCGGTTTGCGGGTTATTTTTTTTCCGTTGGAGGCGGGGAGCCCTGCTGGAGCATTCCCGATACACTGGAGCGTCCAACTTTCACCCGGACCTTGTCTGCTATTTCCAAGGTTAACGTTGTTTCGTCTAATCCGGTTATGCGACCGTGCAATCCGCCACTGGTGATAATGCGGTCGCCCTTTTTCAGGTTAGATATCATATTGCGCGATTCTTTTTGTCTTTTTTGCTGGGGCCGGATCAGCAGGAAATAAAAAATCACGAACATCAAGATAATCGGGATAAATCCGGTAAAACCTCCAGCGCCTTCGGCACCGCCTCCACCTAATGCATATGCGATATTA
>Ga0255055_10000383_pt1 | contig 34642 bp, 67 predicted proteins | sample JV7_2_27_MG_FD_188633 | JGI IMG/M metagenome (GOLD analysis project Ga0255055, IMG submission 188633) | Seawater microbial communities from Jervis Inlet, British Columbia, Canada - JV7_2_27 | ecosystem: Environmental > Aquatic > Marine > Inlet | place: Canada: British Columbia | collected...
TTATATAATTCATTATCTACCTCTATCCATTCGTTTTTAAATAGTTTTGCTTTTATAGATGCAAACTGCTCAGGAGAAATCAATTTAACTTCTCATTCTTCTTTAAATACAACTTTGTATAGATTTTTCCATACTACTATTTCATTTTTCATATTATATTATCATAAAATACTTTCTATATTCTCGTGATCTTCATACTTAGTTGGTTTAGTCCATTTCTTATTATTAGACAACCATTTATAAAATCTAAGTTTTGGATCAAATGTTTTTTCTTTTTGCCACCTTTGTTTTTTTCAGTTTGGACTTGTTTCAGACCAATGATTATAAAATAGACTGCATTGTTCGTTGAAATCTTCTTTAGAGAGTTTATATTTATCATTCAAGTTTTCTATAAAGCTAGAATCGAATGTATCTTTTATTAACTCTTGTAAATTATTTGTAGAAACTTTAGTTTCGATTATTTCAGAACTGACTACTATATCTACTCTATTCTCTTTTACTCTACTCTCTTCTACTCTAGGTGTCGACTTACTCGGATTTACTTGTGCGACTGACTCGGAACTATATTTAATAAGCGAACTCTTTGGTTTATTACCATTTTTAGACTCCATATTCATCCATTCTCCATAAATCAATCAAACTGTATCTCAAACTAGTGTATCTGGTATATTTATAGTTTCTCAATCTCATATATTAATAAGCATATCGAGTAACTCGGACTTCTCTTTTTGAGAAAATCTCTTGATAGTTCTACTAAATTTAGTAGGTAATCTAATTACATTAAACATATATTTTTTTGCATTAAAAAACTCTTTCCTACAGGCTGTTCGACTAAGAGAACCTGTAAAAAAGAATCGTTTAAAGTGGTCGAACATTTAATCTCTTAGTCATAAGTATTATATCATATTTTAATTTATTTGCAAATAAATTAATAAAAAAAGACTATTTCTAGTCTAAATGCTTTCTATAATATCGATTCATTCCATAAGGCTGTCGTACTGGTCTTGATCTATTACCTTTTTATCTAAGTTGTATTTTAGTATAGTTCTATATTCTTTGTAGTTCATTATTTGCTCTTAAGATATAATTCTTTAAATCTCCTTGATAGGAGTTCTGTTTGTTGCTCATTAAGTATGTGCATTTTTTCAGATATTCCACAATATCAATTATCTCCTATTCATTGTATAATATACTTTTCTTCTTCGTGAAATAATGTTAGGGATTGTGTTGTATATATATGTGAGAACTCATGGAATATTATTTCTAGTACCTCATCTTCAATTTCTTCTAATACAGTTGGATTAAAAGTCATATAAACCTTAAAATAACTGTATAATATTTTATCACACCTTCAGACAACACCTCTACCTTGGTCTATATCTTCAAATTTATAATTAATTTGCCAGTTATCTAGTCACATAAATGTTTGAATCTCATTTATTAGCTTTCCGAATTTCTTTTCAGTCATAGTTATTTCTTAAGGTTAAAAACATTTTGTATATTAGCTAGTGAACTATTACTTTCTATTGTTATAGTAGAAAACCATTTACGGATTACTACTTTGTTTTTATATTGTGTTTTCTTCATATGTTCTTTATTTAGTAATTAATATAAGTAACTAATTATACTTTCTTTCAGTTCAAGTTTTATATCCTATCTCTGCATTCCCTCTAATATGAATTATAGATTAAATTTAATAGTACTTGAAAAACAAGCATTACTAAATACCCTAACTAAAAGCTAAGTTCTATAAAACCAATTAGAGGAGCAGTAGATAAAAAGAGTGTACATTTCTTTTCAGACAAAGTCCATAGAGCCTACCCTGACTATATTCCCCCCTAGTATCTCTACTAGCGTCCCTTGTGATTAGCATAAGTCAGTTGCCTACTAATCAGAACTTGTACTATTTTATTAAATAGATGTAACCCGTAATAGATGCTTTGCTAATCTTATTATTAGGGGCTATATTCATTTAATAAATAGATGTAAAAAATATAATTGCAGTCTTTGAATTTCTGCTATGAGTGAGGAACTAGCTCACTTTTATACCTAATTCCAAATATAAGGTAAGTTCGTTTCTTATATTCAATATATTATATTTTCTACATTCATTCATTAAATAGAGACTTAGGTCTGGATTTGAACCAATCCTCTCCTTTTCAGAAGCGTGCCAACCTTATATATAATACTTGCTTATATAATCCTACACCACTCTCTAAGTCATATACAAAAAAAACAAGTAACACGTGGGGTGAAACTTGCTCTAAAAACTACCACAAGGTAATTGAATTAACAAATACCCCACGTAGTTGTTTTTAATTAGCTACAGTATAACAGATAAATAATTAATTGCAAAAAGAAAATAAAAAAATACACCAGTCAGAAGTTAATCTCTAGGTGTATATTAGTACTTATATACTAGTGATTATATCTTTAAAGTCAAAAAAAAAAGAGCCGAAGCTCTAAATGTAGAAATGTAAATATTAAGACTAACTCTGTGGTTAGAATAGATTTACCACCCCCTTATCTATGAAAATAGATTATCCGATTAAGACGTTTCTTTTGTAACTTCTTACGTTTTTTTCTACTCATATTGACCTCCTATAGTCTTTAGTATTATATAGTGGTTTGATTATTTTGCAACTAAAACTTTGTAACTCTGAATTGTTCCCAACTCATGTATTCTCATGTATGCTTAAATATTTTATTCAGTCTTTCTTTTAATTCTATAGTTCTTTTATCTCATGGTACAATAGTTCTAGCTGTATTATAGTAAATTCACTCCCTTTCTGCGTATTTAAGAGTGTCTTTTGTAATTTTGTAGTAATAACCCCCTAACGACTCTACAATCAAATCTCGCTTAATCATATGGTTATGCCCTCCTCATCATTTCTTAGCTTTTATTTGATCTATATCAGATTTATCTATTAGTTTATCTCGTGCTAGTGTTTCATAGAACTTACTCGCTTTCTTAAAACCTAGTCCCCGACCGTAATCATCTGAGAGTCATTGTGAAATATATCATACTTTTACTTTGAATTTAAACCCTGTTTTCCATTCAAGTACTTTAACCATTGCAGGATAAATAACTCCAAAATAAGCTCACATAGGCAATAATGCACCTATCTTTTCCATATATACAACTAGTTTTAGAATCCAGTCAATTTTTACAGTTACTTTATAATCGTATTTAATAATATTTAACATTGTGTATAAAGTGCAAGCGACTTTAGTCTCTGTTTGTAGCCTTTGGTTTGGAATTTTAGTCATAAAAAAAAGAGTTAATATTAATAACTCAATTATATACGGATTATGTAAATGTCAATTTATGCTTTTCTAGCACCTTTCTTCTTTTTCATTATATCATTACTTTTCTTTTTAGATGCACTTTTCTTTTTTAAAATCAATCTTTTAGGCATAATAGTTTATTAATTAATAAGTTTCACACTCCATATCTTCATAAGCACTTAAGAATACATAGGTTTTATCTACTTTATCATATATTAAATATCATATTAAGCAGAATGTTAATAATAATAATGAAATTACTATTTTAAATAAATTATTTGCTGTCATTATATGTTTTTACTAATTATTATATACACAATTGATGTTATAATAGAGATAAGTAAACCGATTATATATATTAATGCTTTTTTATTTGATTCTTTTATATTCTTAATCTCTTGCTTATTCTCTACATGAGCTTCTTTATTTTGGTTATGTTCATCTTTAGTAGAAAAAGACTTGCTTTGCTCTTTGATTATTTCTTTTATTTCAGCAATCCCTTCCTTCATACCTATTTTTATATCGCTTAATTCTGTTTTCATAAATTCAAGTCATTGATTATGTAAGGCTATATTTTCTTTGTTATCGTGTACATCAAGCATAATTATATGGTCTCTATTTTTAGAACTATGCCTATCTTCTTGTATTATTTTACTTAAATTATCCTTCATCTTATTAGTCCTTTCAACTCATTTATTCTCATGTTTAAGAATTTCTGAATCAACATAAGATTTACTAGCTGTTTCTGACATTATATAAAATTAGTAATATTTATTTTAATAGTAACTATTTAGAATTGAAAGTCAAAAAAAAGAAAGGTTTTACCCTTTCTTAAATGGTAAGTCTTTCTTAAAGTGTGATTTTCAAAATAGTCTTACAGCTATATATGTCGAAATTCAGAAAGCTTTATTGTGGCTACATAAATCTCAAAGTAATATTTGATCTGCTTCAATTCTCGTTACATTATAGTTACATTTTTTGCTATAGTGATAATCATGTATACAGAAATAACGTAAATAAGGCTGTAGCAAAGGATGACAAATAGACCGCAGGAATCTTGGGATAGACCCCCCATTGAAATAAAACCCTTTATTTATCACCTTTTTCTTTCAGTTATATTCGTAATGAATATTTTGTAGAGTAGAACAGTAGTTGTTTTTAAGTATATCTATTTTCATAATCTTATTTATTAAGAATATTTTTAATCTCATTTAACTTAACCTTGCTTTGTTGTATCCAAGGATTTTGTAGTATTTCTGGATTATCTACAGCTAATATGTCAACAATTATATCTAATGTTCATGCTGTTAAATTTAGTTGGTCTGATATAGAAGCTATCTTTTCAATAGCTTCTTTTTTTTCTAATTTAATATCTTCTATGGATTTAACTTTTCATTTATCTTTTCTTAATTCAATTTCTGAAATTTCTTGTTCTGTTAATGGTACTTCTTTACCGTCTACTATTTTAGTATATTCCATGTTTTATGTTGTTATTCAATAAACTGATATAAATCAATTACTTAATGTTGAACCAGATTGAGAAGTGAATCTCATACTATTCCAAGTTGCAGATTGTCAAATAAATGTGGCACTTGCTACTGCTTGAGCTGTTGAAGAATAACTTATTGACCCATTTCAATAATAATCCCCCCCCATTTCGTTTGTTCTAATTTCAAAATTAATACCATTAACTGTTGAACTAGTTTGTAATCTTGTAAACTGAGGGTCTGTAGTTCAAGCATTTCAACCTCAGATAAATGTTCAATTTGTATGAACTGTATCAGTTACATAACCTATAGAATTAAATGTACTTAGATTATTACTTGACACCTTAGTAATAAACCTGTCTGCACTTGTCATTTCTATAAATCATCTAATAATAAATCATTTATAACCAGATGTAAAAATTGAAGAACTAAAATCAATATTAGATACTCAAGTTGTTACAGTTGTAGTAGATAATAATGTCATTCCCCCTCCTCCTCATGCAGCATCTTGCCATGAAGCATCTGTACTTGAATTGGCTGTTAATACTTGTCATGCCGTTGGAGCTGTAGAAGCACTAACATCTACAACAGTAGTTGCCGAATTTAACGCATCAATTGATGATTGGTCTCAAGTATTCGTTCAACTTGTATTACCAATTACTACTTGTTCAGCATCTGTTACATATCTAGCATCTGTAGTATCTGCTATATCAGAAGTATCTAATACAACTGCTCATGTCTCTCCGTTTACAGAATCAACAGGGGCTGATGTTAAAGGTTTATAACTTCAATCATCAGATAAGTAGTTAGTACCTGGTCAAGTATTATCTAATGAAACCCCATTTACTGAGGTGTTCGTTAGTGTGTCTCAATCTTTATCAGCTTTTAAGTCTAATGCAGACTGAGTAGAAGTTGATATATAATCTTCTATTTGATTTTCTTTAATTGTCATTATCTTATAGTTAAGTTACTAATATTCACAATTATATTGGCATTTGAATCTTCGTTTGCCACTCAGAATTCTACATAATCATTCTCAGACATTGTAAATCAAGCCTGACAAGTAATAGATGTAGGTTGTGTATTCTCTGTTTGTGATTTTGAATGAGCAAGTGGAGTACCATTAAGAATAATATAACCATCGAGAACATCCGCTCATCCTCATACTTTTTCAATAGTTGCTGTGATTGTACAACTAAAGAATGTGGATTTTTCTCATATATGAGTTATTCTACCTAAACTTTGATCTAATGAGAATTTACTCGTTTCAATCTCATTCCATATATTAGTTCCTCATGTATTTGCATCATTTACAGGGTATATAACTCCTGCAGATGCTATCGTAACTGTTTCCGTTGTAGGTATATACATTTCTCCGTACGCAATAGTGTTTGCTACATTTGCTGAATTTCCTTGGAAGTCCCATCTTACATCTTTCTCTGTTATGTTTACTAAAGGTGTTATGTTTCCAGAAAAGTTACTTTTTTCTACAGTTGCAATACTTCCTGATACTATGTTTGCACTATTTGTAGTTCAAGTAATTCATGTAGCAGAAGCCCCTCCTGATACAAATATAAGATTATTAAATTCAAGATTAGAGATAATTGATGTTCATATATCTATGAAATCAACACCTGTTACTGTTGAGTTCATGAATAACTCTGAAATTGAGAATATTAAGGTTGTTCCAGATACTGTTAATCATTTAGTTCATGTTATATTCTCTATCGAAGAATTAAAGAATTGCACAGCTCTTATATTATTAAATGTTCCTAGCTCAATACAATTATTAACTCTTATTTCTCTATGGTTTGATATTCCTAATGGACTAATTCATGATAGATTATAAACTTTACCATTCGGTGTATCTAATACTATTTGCGTAGTTGAGAAGCTAACTGAACCTCAAGTGAATAGGTAATCAGTTCAAGTGTATGTTAATTTAACACTATTAATCCCTAATCAATGGAAAACTGTTCCGTCCTGAACAGTAAATCTAGTTGTCCCTATATTTAAGTCTGCTTCTAGTCTATACTGTGTATTATCAGCTAGTGCTATAATTCACCCTGATTCAGCAGGCAGGCAATCAATACTCGTTACTCTAACAAAATTACTTCCTGTTTGGATTAAGCTCCCATCTATTGTAGTATTTCCTGTTACTGTAAGATTTCCATCAGCTGTTGCATCTTTTAAGTTTGTTTCTCAGGTTACGTCTAATGTTCCTTCTACTGTAGTATCTCAAATAGTCCCTCCTCAAGATGTAGTACCATCTTCTATAATAAACCATTCTCAAACTCCTAATTCTCTTGTGAAATGGAAAGTAGTTGCACTATCCCAAATTACATCAGTATCTTTTAAGGCAACTGTTTTGTTGTCTGTAATTTTTAAAGACGCATTTGCGTTAAATATAGAAGCAGATGACCCTATGGAAGTAATGTCTCCAGTATCTCAAATGGTTCTTGTTGTTGTACCTGTAATGTTTCAAGTTCAATTTGTAATGTCTATAATTTCTCCCGAAGCAAAATCAGAAGTCACAACAAAAGTTACTGTATTATTTATAAATAAGTCTTTTAATGCTCACCAACCAATTCTTTTTAGTTGTCCAGATTCTGGGTCGCTAGGGTTGAATAAATCCTCGCTATCTGATATAGGAAATTTATCATCATCTACCAGTACACTTTTGTCTAGTAGGTCTTTGGTTACTCTTTTTACCATATTTTATAAATTAAGTGTAAATAGTGTTAATAAGTCTTTGTGGCTCTGAATTTTGGTCAGATGTTATTAATTGGTCTCATGTTATATCATGTAATAAATCTGTATATATATCACATAATGCGTCTCAAGCTACATATCTAGGCCTACTATATTCGGCCTCTGTTGGTTTTACTCTCGGAGTAAATGTTGTTGTTGGTTTTATTCTCATTATTTTAATGTATTAATTATTGCAAATCACAAATATACAAACCACATTACTGGAAATATAAGTGCGAGTATGAACAAGAATATAATATATGCTATTGAAAATTGTAAGCTCATAATTGTTTTTTATCATTTAAAACCTTACTATTAGTATAGTAAGGTTTTAATTTTTTACAAATTATTTAATTCAAGCATTTTTAATTGCTTCTTCATCATATCTTTTTATTAATTCTTCCCATGCTCAACCTCTAGTATTAACTCTTTCAGATGCTGAAATTAGTTTTCATTTAGTAGATGCAATAGGAGATGTAATTGATTCTAGCATACCTATTCTTTCTGCTAGTGTATTTGCTGTTCTTCTACCGTCTACAAGTGAAGATGCCACCATATCATCTGCTAAGAATAATAAATCTCTATATAGTTTTTTATCATCTGCAAATTGTCCTCATAACTTAGTTTCTATAATTTCATCTATCTTAGTATTCAAGAAGTTAACTCAATCTGCTAATGCTTTATATTGAGCAGTTCAAGCATCTCATCATTTAACTAATTTTGATACTTCGTTACTGTATGCTTTCTTTAAATCATAGGCTTCTGATATTGATAAGTTTCAATCTCATAATGTTTCAAAGAACTTAGTTAATATAGGACTAGCAGGACTTACTTCAGCACCTTTACTATTTAAAGCATTTATAATATTATCTGTCAATTCATTATCAAATTGAATATTTCAGTCTACTTTTTGTACAGCATTACCTATCCTAGCACCTACAGTATCTAAATTAGAAACTATTGATTGTGCTGAATTTTCAAGTGTGCTAATATCTCATTCTAGTACACCAGTTCTAATATTATTATAAAAGTTTTTAGTTCTTTCTTCTACTTTTGCAATAGATTCTAGCTTTTGTTTCCTATTTTTTCACACCGTTCTTGGTCTTACTGCACTTCATGCAAGAGTTTTATTTGTAATAGTAGGAGATAGTTTATCTGCGGCTCTTTCTGTTAAAGGTCTATTAACTTCTGGCACTTGAACTTCTGTATCTCATATTTTTCAAGTAACAGTTCTTAATTCAGTTGGTATTTCATCAACTTCTCTTTTAAACGAAGGGAGTTCAATATCAGATACTTTTTGTTTTAATGTATCAACACCTTCTCAAATAGATTCAGATCAAGTTTTTACTATATCTTTTCAAGATTCAAAGAGTTCTCAACCTTTTTTAATTCAAGTTTCAATAGTCTCTCACAATAATTCTTTTCATATTTTACCAGTTATTCCTCAAGTATAAACTTCTGCAACTGGTAGTACTGATTCAACACTTAAACCAAATCTATTTGCTTCTGGACTTGATGCTTTAAATTGTTCCCATTTTGTACCTGCTTCTTTTGCAAAACCTATAACATCTTGTCAAAACTCAGATTGAGTAAATTCTTTTACCTTTTCTTCTGTTGCAACTTCTAAAGATTCAGGAGCTAGTGTTTTAATACCTGCCATGATTACATCTCATCAGAAGTCTACAATTTCTCAAAAGATATTTAATCAGAATCATACTGCTTTATCTCAGAAGTTCCCTCATGTTTCATCTATTGCAGCATTTAACTTTTGTATTCTATCAGCACCTTTTCTAGTAGACCTTGCAAAATCTCAAATTAATCAAGGTGCATTTTTAATATCTCACTTAGCAATGCTTTCAACATCTTTAGCTATATTAATAACTCATTCTTGTACTTCAAATAATGGTTCTTCTACTGTTTCTTTTACTCAAGTGAGAAAGTTTCAAGTTTTTTCTAATAATCAAGGTTCATTAGCTTTTTTAATATTAGATAGAAGACCAGTAGGTTGTACTGGTGTTTCTTCTAATAATCCTAAATCTTTTAACCTATCATCTGTTGAATTAGCTTTAGGTTTACCAAAATATCATGGAGTAACCTTTGATTTATCATACAATCAATATTTAAAATTTTCTGCCATAATGCTTTATTTAAGAGTAATATTTTTTTGCTTTAACCATACCTTAACCTCCTCAGATGTAGCTCATTCATTTGGATTATTCTCGTTTAATTCTATTTGTCTTAATAATTCTTTTTTAAGAGTTTCATTAGAGAACTCTACTCAGAATGTACTAGAATTTTTATCTGTATCTGTGAACACTACATCAGCAGTTTCTATAACATCTTGTCATAGTGCTTTTTTATAGACCTTTTCTAGTTCAGTAATTCTTTCTACAAATTGTTCTTCACTTAAGTTAGAACTTAATGCAGTTCCTGCACCTTTAAGTATTTCCAAATCTTTATCAGTTAATACTCAAGTCATCTTATCTAAATTATCTATTGTAATATTAGCTAAGAATGTATCTAAGTCGGCTGCAAAGTTAGCAGCATCAGTACCTGCTATAAAGTTTTGTTCTCATATATCAAATACTTTTTGTAATCAGAATCATACAACTTCATTAAATCATTCAGCAGTTGTAAATGTTCAATCTTTACCTTTTAAGTTACCTAATCTTTGTAATAACGTTTCAAATTGTGCAGTAGTTTCTTTTGGTACATCTTGAGACTTAAACGCAAATACATCTTCTTCAGTTAATCATAGATTAGCTATTGTAGCTTTCATTTCTTTATTAGTACCACTTGTAACATCAATAGTTTTTAAGAACTCTGTTTGTGCTACTGAATATTCTTTATCTTCAATAGGAGTATCATATATATTAGTACTTTTATAACCTGCAATAACATCTTTTGGTACTTCATCAACTGAAATCACTCAATCTCACTTAATGTTAGAACTTTTTATATGCCATGATTTACCGTCTTCACTTTCTCAAACTATTACACCTGCGTGTCAGAATTTAGCAAAGCTAGGATTTCATGGATTAGGTTGCCATACAGCCATACTACCTAAAGTTCCTGTTTGTTCGTTAGCTACTGCTAATTTGCTAGCATAACTATCTCACATTCTTTGTCCTGTAGTTTTACTAAATATATCATTCATATATTCAGCACATTCTTTACCTCTATTAGTATTAGTGTCTGATACTGTTTTTAATCTAGTTGGAATTATTGATCCTGCAGGAGTATTTAATAGATCAGCTTCTTGTTGATTTAATTTTGATACATTTGTGTTAGCTCAAATAGCAGTTCAATTAATATCATATATTTGGAATATAGGATTCCCTTTATCGTCTAAACTTGTATATGTTTTGGTTCAGTCTTTATCTGTTGTAACACCTCAATCAATAACCTTAGTAGCAGCCCCTTTATCATCTAAGAAATACATTCAATCAAATCTATCTTCCCATTTACCTGATATAACACCTTGTGCTAAATCATGTTTATATTGAGCTAAGACTTTATCATTTTGTAAACCTTTTTCAGTAGCTATTTGTTTATTTTGTTCTACAAATAACATATCCTCTATATCTTCTTGCCTTTTAAATGCAGCAGCTTCAATTTTATTAGCAGTATCTGCATCAGCAGCCACATCAGCTCTTTTTTCTTTTCTTCTTGTTTCATATAATCCAAGTGCTGTTTGATATTCTTCTCTTGCTATACCGTCTTCATATTGTGATAGTTTTAATTCTGTTTCTGCTTGTGATTTAATAGAATTAATTTGAGAAGCAAACGAGTTATATTCAGCTAGTTTTAATCTTTTTTCTCTTATCTTTTCATTATATGATTGTCTTACTTCTGCTCTAATACTTCAAGTTAGATTACCTGCAAGTTGTTTTTCCATATCTTCTTGCAATGTTTCCATTTCTATGTCTAGCTTATCTAGTTCTAGTTGTTTATTAGCAGCTTTTTCGTTTAGTTCTAGTAACTTAGGACTATTTAATGCTTTTTGATAGTTTTCTCTTACTGTTGAATTGAACATTTTAGGAACTTCTGATTGTAAACTTGTAAAATCAGTTGCATTGTTACTAGCTGTATAATCAGTCTTTTCAGTAATGTTAGCAGCTTCTTTTTGTTTCAAGAACGCATCAAAACTAGCTTTCTTTTCAGGTGGCAAGAGATTATATCTATCACTTCATGGAGTTACTTCTCATAAAGTATATGCAGAAAACATATCATCATTACTCATTGTAGAGTATTTACCAAAAAACTCTAAATTAGATGCGTTTTTAAAAGCACCTTTAAGAGTTGAGTTAATTGCATCTCTATTATCAGGATTATTAGCTCCAAATTTAACTATCTCATCAATAGTCGCCCCGTTTTGTACTAAAGCAGTAGCTTCAGCAATAGTTTTATTTCTTTTTTCTTCTTGAAGTTTAACATCAGCTGATTCGTTTTGTATAGTTTTTGTTTCTATATCTTGTACAGTTTCAACTTTAGTAGCTTTTGGAATTTCTACTTTTGGAGTATCAACCTTTACTTCAGGGATTACAACAGGTTCAGTTACTTGTGGAGTTTCAATAATAGGAGTTTCAATAATAGGAGTTTCAACTATTGGTGTTTCTTGAGTTACTGGTTCTGTAACAACTGGAGTTTCAATAACTGGTTGATCTATCACAGGAGTTGGAACAGTTACACCTGCTCAAGTCAAGTTTTCTTCAACTGGTTTTATTTCTTCAGGTGTTAATATTGGATTATCAGCCATACTTTTGTATTATTAATATTATATTTAGTATACGAGTTTATATCTGTATTGCAATATCTTGTTTTAGCAATGGAGTTGATATTCAATCAAAGTCTTGCAATGGTTCAATATTTATCTTTACATCAGATTTATACTCTTTTTTATTTAAGTCTTTAACATATTTTGTAAAATCGTGCATTATGATTTAGTTATAGAGTAATCTATGAATAATTCACACATCATTGGTGGTTTATTATCATTTGTAGTAGATGCAAGTTCAACTTTAAACTGTATATCTATAAATTCTTTAAATGCTCAACCAGTTGCATCGTTTGAAATGTTCTCTCTATAGTAAATACCTTCAGTCGTACTGTTTATTGCTCTTAAAAGCTCCCAAGCTCAATTGTCAATTCTATAGTACAAATTAGCTGTCTTGTCTGCGTCCGTATTCTGAAAAGTGACTCTAACTACATTAAGATTTTTTAAGAACGATGTACCTCAAGTAAATACCTCTGTTACTCAATATCATGTAGAACACGACTCTAAATCGTCTAAATCTATGTAATCTACTCAATAAGTAGCTCATGCTTTATAAGAAAAGTAAAGTTTTCTATCAGTCCTTTCATAGAAGTACATATCATATATGTAATCAATATCAACTCAAGCATTGTTTTGAGTTATAATTTTATGTAATCCTTGTTGAGTTCATGCAATTATACTTCAATATTTGTAAATCCCTTTTACAGAATCATTACCAAATAAATATATATCATCTAAAGTAGTTACTGAGGTATGGTTTAAATTATCATCATTAGGAGAAAAGTCTAGTTTCTTTTGTAGTTGTGAATTATCCTCTAATCTAAATGAAGTCTTAGGATTAGTTATTTTTTGAAATTGCGTATAACTTCAGACTTTTAATTGTCAGTCTTCAAAAGTTATATAATCTCTACCGTTTAAGTTCACAGCTTTTCAAACTCTTGCTCATGTATATCCTCTTGCACTTTCAAGTGTAGAACCTCAATCCCAAAAGAACACCTTACCACTTATTGTGTAAACTGCTATTGTACTTCATTGTAGAGTTAATCAAGTTACATAAGTATCAGGGAAAGTATAAGTATCTGTAATAGATGTTCAGTCAAATTTTCTAACTGTTCATAATGCTCATATAAATAGTTCGCTTCAAATTACTATAACTGGGGGAACTCAAATATGCGAGAATTCTCAAGTTAATAAAGGACTTGCTAAACTTGTCCAAACTCAAGTCTTTACATCATTTTGAGATATTTTATATACATCAATATTCACAGAAGTTAAACTAGCTTTTGTTAAGATAATATAGTTATTTCATAAACTAACTATCTGCACTATAAACTTTCAAGTGATTGTATACTCAGGAGTATTGTCAACAGAATCAAATTTATATATTTCTCAATTATCTCCTCAAATAATAGTTTTTGTAAGATCTACATCAGATGTTTGCACTGCATCAATCCCTCTAAGAGGTCAAGTTGAAGTAAATAATTTATTAACTTTAGGTCATAATGTAATCCCTTGTCAATCTTTTAATCAATCTAGATTTTTAGAATCAATAAAACTAGGACTTCACGCAAAAGTTGCTGTGTTATCCTGTTTAATTCATAAATCAAATCTATTATATATTCTTTGTGGCATTGTTTTTATCTATAAGAATCTAAATTACTTGCAGTTTTCTTTAATGGTTGATTATATCTTTGCTTAATAAATGCAACCATATTAGCAATACCTTTTTCGTAGTCTTGTTCAGCAACTTGCGATTCATTAATTTTCCCTTGTGATTGGTAAATATACATTCTTAATCAATCTGCCATAACTTTGTGGAATTGTGCAGGAATTTCAATATTAGCTTCTGTTGTTGTTTCGTCTATGTCAGCAGGTTTATGTATTACATATATTTGAATACCTCAAGTTACTGCTTCTGTTGGTGCAGGGTATAAAAAGAAAGATTCATCTTGTATATAGAAGAAAGGATTAGCTTTAGACTGATTGTCAGAGTAATATTCAGGGTGTTTATCTAGTGTTCATGGGTTTTGATACAATGCTTGTGTATAATATGTATCAGTTACACTATATTTAATAAATACTTTATTTATTTTCTTAATATCTAGGTCATTTGGTGAAATACCTAGCTTTTCTGCTAAATATTCACTTTGTCAAACTACTGTATTAGTTGTTCAAATATCCCAAAAGTAATCTCATTTTGAAACACACACTATTCTGTCTACTAAATCTTGGTATACGAGGTTTAAATCCTCAACACTTTGAGCTATTGGATAATTACTCACATTTGTGTGTGATAATCTCAATGCTCTAGTTATAATTTCTTGTCAAGTCATATAGTTTTTTTAAAATATATAGTTTCATTATACTTTATTAGTTGTTTTGTCAAAAAAAAAGACATTCACTATGAATGCTTCTTTAATTTTCAGTTACTATAAGACTCTCTTATCTCTGCTCTGATTTCTTTTAACATCTTAGGAGTTAATTCTCAACCGAAGTCTTTAATTAATATTCTACCTCTCTTTAATTTCTTATGAGAGAACTCTAAGTCTAATACTTTAGTTTTTACTCAAGTTGTAAACTCACACTCTTTAATCTCTTGTTTTAATATCTTCATCTTTTACTTTTTTAGGAGTTATTTTTTTAGTCTCAAATTTTGCAAATCAATCAAAACTTTCCATATCCTCAATAGCAACTTCAATTACTCAATCTTTTGCTATATATCTTTTCCCTCATCTGTTTACAACAGCTTGTGTTACTTTTATTTTAGGCATAAAAATTTAATTATTATTAATAGTTTTATTATATTGAATTAGATTTAAAAGTCAAAAAAAGAGCCGAAGCTCTTAGTTTGTTTGCAATTATGCAACGTATTGAATAGCGATTGCTTTTGCGTTTTCTCCGAAGATTTTTAAACCAAAGATAACTTCAGCCATTAAGTTTTCGTAGAAACCGTCTGTACCTTTTCTAACATCGTAGTCATTTAATTGAACTACCATATTAACTGCACCTTCTTGTAACATAATAACTTCTTTAGAAGTAGATAATGCGTTAGTTTTAACGATTTTAACACCGTTAACCATACCAACATATCCTTTAAATCTTGTTTCAAGACCCATATCAGTAGAATCTAAGAAACTTGATTGCATTAAGTTATTTGCATAGTTTGGAGAAACAAATGCAATTCTTCCTTCTTCATCAACATTTTGATTATCTAATGCTTCAGATAAGTTTAGAATAGAAGTATACGCTAGAGCAGGAGTTAATGTAATTGGAGCACCTGAATCTAATTTATTAGCAGCAGGAATATCAGCAACTTGAGTAACAAGAATTTGATCTCTTACTGATTCGTCAAATAATCTTGCTTCAGCTTCTGCAAATCTAGATGCAACAGCCATAGTTAATTCAAGATTAGATTGAGTTTTTTCTTTATTAGTAATTCTTACTAGTAATTGTTCAGTTTGATCGATTACTAAGTTTTCAGAAGTAATTGTAAAGTTTGTTGCTGTAATTGCAGCACCTGCAGTACCTGCAGCAAACGATAGAGTCGGTAATATTTGAACAGTAACAGTATCACCTGCTTGTTTTAATTCACCAGTATAATCTGAGTTTGTAAATTTATAGAACACGTTTTTTATATCTCTATTTCTGATAACCTCTTTCGAGAACAGAGTAGGTTCGATAACAGTATTTGCCATTGTTTAATTGTTTATATTATAATAGCTTTACCTTGTTCTCTTAATTTCATAATATGGTTATATTCTGATTGCGATTTACTCGCTAATTCAGCTTGTGTATAACTAGTTTGTGAAAAGTCAGGAGTTCAACTAGTAAAGTTTGTTTTTTGAGCAGTTGCTCTATTTTGAATTGTAGGGTCTTTTTTTTCTGCTAAGTATTTAGCATCTTCAAAAGAATTCCCCTTTGAAGTAAGTTCTAAAATATAATCTTTGTGTTCTTCTAAATGTTTATTTTCTTCAAAGAATCTTTGTTCTTGGTAAAACTTATTAAAATCTTCTTTATTGTTTCCAGTAGTTTCAGTAGTATTTACTACCTTGTCTGCTTTCTTTTGTGCCACAATCTTATGTTGTGCTTTGTAAAGTTCTTCAATAGCTCTATCAGGATTTTCAGAATACTTTTCTTTAAACGATTCAGGAACTTCAAATTTATTTTCCGTAGTGTCAACATTTGTTTCTTCTACAATTACTTCATTGTCTACCATTTTTACTTTGGTTAAGCTATAAATAAACGGTGTTTTTATTGTCCGTCTAACAACACTTCTAACTGTAATTGTTTTAAAAATTTTGTCAAATAAAAAAATCCCTAATTAAAGGGATTCATTATCTTAAGTCTTTTATAGTATCTATTTTTTCAGCAGTTAATCACTTTGCTGTTTTAATTAACGATTCCATTCAGTTCACAAAGTTCTGTGTTCAGTATATCTCGTGTCTAGTAGATTCTTGTCATAGATCAGCTGACATAAATTGATTTAATAGATTTAACTTTTTAGTTTCAAACACTCTTTCAAGTAATTTAAAACCTCTATGTTCTACAAGTGATTTTAAGTCTGCTTTTTCTTGTGGTGTTAATTTCATATATAAATATTATTATTAAACTTGTCAAATACTAGGGATTGCTCATTGTGCATTATCTTGAGATATTAAACTTGCTCATAATTGTGCAGCAACTCCTCCTCCTGTTCATTGTTGAGGTTGTTCAACTGGTTTAGTCTTTCTTTCCTCTGCTATCATTAATTCTCTTTCAATTATAGCCATTTCTCTTGCCACAGTTTCAAGTCCAGTTTTATATATTTGAATAAATACATTATGGTCTTGTCATTGTTCAGGTTTAGCAACTTTCTTATTATTATTTAGTAGTTCTAAATCATCGTATGCTTGTCTTTCATCAGCAGTATATGGAATAATAGAAGCAGGATCTAAATCACTTACACCTGATTTACTCATTAAGTATCTATCAAGTATTTTACTTTCTGTACTCTTAGGGTCTAGTTTTTGACTAATAGAGCCATAGAATGCTAGAGTTTGTGCAAAGTCTTGTTTATCTTTTGCATCTTCTTCTCTTTTAGACTTAACTAATATATAAACATCTCATTGAGATATAAATTGATTCTTTTTAAATCCATATGAATCTGTATTACCTTGTCAGTCTACTACTACAATTTCTTTTTTCTTTTGAGAACTCATATTAGCAGCATAACTTCTATATATAGATTCCCATAATCCAACAAGAGATTGCATATAGTTTGATTGCATATAAGACAATACTTGATTTATGTTTTGTTGTAGTGTTTGTATTTCAGCTTTTGTTTGACTTCAAGGAGTACCAACTCATTGAGCTATACTTGTACTTGCAGGGTCAGCTTGTTGCTTTAGTTGCTCTAATCTACTAACTTGATTTCAAACAATAGGACTTGTTTGTCTTGGTTGTTCTTCATATATTCAACTTCTTGCATCTATATTCCCTTCAGGAGTATAAGGAACAATATCTCAAGCACCTGTTCAGTTCGCTACATCATCTAAATCAATTCAAAGCAATGTATTTACATATTTTCTACCTCATAGAGCAGCTTCTTTAGCTTGTTCTGTTTGTAAGTTTGTAAATAATGTAAGTAAATCTTGGTATTGCCCTATATCATCAATAAGAGATACTCAAGCCCAACTTCATTTTAAAGGTTTACCTCTAAATACTTTAACTCATAAGTCAATAAGTGTAACATCAGCTTTTTCTGCATCTGTTAATGCTCTAATCTTAACTATTCTTACAAATTCAGTTCTATCTGCTCATAGAGTACATAAATAAACACTAGGTTCTTCTCATTGTTCTCTGAAAATAGTTATATGATTGTACAAATCTATCAAATCATCTCAAGCATCTACATCAGTAAATTGTTTTACAGAATTATTAGCTCTTTCTGTTTTATCTTGTTCTTCGTCTTTAAGTAATTTAACTTTGTTTACTTGGTTAATATCATAGGCATCATCATTTAATAACTCCCAGTATTCCTTTTTAATCTTAGTACCAAAGTATCTCATTTTACTTCCTTGCCAGTTCTTAGGGTCAGGATAACATAATCTAGCATCTATATACGATACAATAGGCTCTTGTGAATGTTCATTATATCAATCAACAGCTAATACACCAACTCAATACAATCAGTCATCATAGATTACATCTCTGTATTTTTCTCTAATATTCATCGTTCTGAAATTAGACTGGAATACTTTATCACAATTCTTTGCAATTTCTGCTCCTAGTTGTCCACTCATAGGAACATTCTTTACTTGCAAGTCATCAGCAACAAATACTGATAGTCTAATATTTAAGTTATTTAGAACACTTCTATCTTTTATTCTATCCTCTCAAGTCCTTTCAGGTAATAGATAATCCTTAGCAATATTCTGCATTTTACTTCTCCAACTTCTTGTATGTGTGTCAGAAGCTGCATATTCTTTTGTTAGTTGTCATAATAGTTTTGTTCTATCACTTCAAGACATAACTTTATTAATATCCATAGTTTTAATTTAAAAATAAACTCTTAACTATAATATATAATTAAAAGCTTAAGTCAAACTTACATGAAGCTTGAAGAACTCTTGCGGATAACCTTTTGTGGTTTCCTGTTTACTTGTGCTTGTGATAATGAAACAGCTCAAGCCATTGCATCTATCATATCATCGTGTTTACCGTTTGGAAACTTTAGTAATTCACTCTCATATTCTTTTATATTTGCTCAATACTTAGGGTGTATTACTGTATGTGCTGAATATCTCCCTTGTAAGTTTGTTCTAATCCTTGCTTCCTTTTCTCCACTTGGTCTTACTTCTTCTAATTGAAAGAATTTATCTCTAATCCTCATTTGTTTCTGAACTTCAAGTATTAGCATCTTTTGATATTGTACAGATTCAATACCTAGTCTATAACTTTTACCTATACTTTTGAATGTATCACTTGTAATAAAGATTTGTTCTATAATCTCATCAGGTCTTTCCTTTAGTTTCTTAACCTCAAGTAGATAAGTATAGTTGTTATGTACTCATATAGTAACTAACCCAGTAAAGTCAGCTTCTTGCTTTTGACTAATTGCAGGATCAACAAAAGAAACTATCTGCATTTCTTCTATCTTATTATTTACATCTTCTTGCTCATAGTATTCAAAGTATTCTTTTACAAAGTCTCAACCTCACTCGTTGTACGGCTCTTGCTGATACTGTGAACTAAAGAATAAAGGGTTTTGTTGTCTAATATCCATAAAGTATTCGTTAGAAAATCTATCTTTCCAAAATGAGTTATCATTCTCATCTAATGCAGGTATTTTTAATTCAGTCCATTTATCAGGCTCTCTTTCTAGTATTTCTCACACTAAGTCATCTTCTCTCCACCTTTGCATGATAATAACTTGTTTAGATTTGTCATCTTGTTTACGAGAAAGGAATGTAGACCAATACCAATTTGACACAGTTCTTCTAACTGTTTCTGATTCAGCATCTTGCCTTGTTGCATATGGATCATCTATAATCATATAGTTTCAACCTTTACCAGTAATACCTCAACCTACTCAATATATAGAAAAGTTACCTCACTTTTCAACTCTCCAACTACTTACAGCACTTGAGTCTGCTGCTATTCTAGTATTAAATATCCTTTCAAATTCCTTTGAACGCATTCTTCATCTTATGTTATACGAGAAGTCCTCAAGTATACTCTTTGTATGTCCTGTGTACAGAATATCTGTGTTAGGTTCATGTCATAGCAGAAAGCAAATAAACTCTTGCATAATCCTTGATTTTCAGGCTCTTGGGGGCATTGAGATTATTAAATTCTGTATCTTTCAGTCCATTAACTGTTGCAAAGTATCTGCTATCAATTCGTGATGAGCAATTATATCAAAGTTATAATCAGTAAACACACAAAAAGAAAGCAGGTCTTTCTTAGCTTGTTCTGTAAAAAATTGTGATTCACTCATATTTATTTAGTTTTATTATCTAACGATTTACATTAGTTTAAAAATTCATCTCATTGTTCTTTTAGTGTTTTATCAAATTCGCTCAAACACTTATCGTGGTTAACTTTTCTTCAGTTAATATATCCGTATCTTGTCATAATCTTATTTTATATAATTAATTTCTTTTAATCTTTTAACTGTTGCATCAGAAAGTAAATTATAAATATTCTTTACATAATTTTCATCTGCTTTATCAGGTAATTTTAATGCTTTATTATATTCTTGTCATTCTATCATGATTCTTATTTCTATTTTATTCATAATCTATATTATGTTATGTGCTAATTATAATTTAATATTAAAAATCTTTCCATTAACCTCTGTAAATTGATTCACTAATTCAAGTGAAACTTTTCTATCGTAAGAACTAATATAAGGATTCACAAAATATTCATTCTTTTTTCTATTCTCTAACCTTAACCATAAAACAATTCACTTCTTTTTAAATATACCTTTCAGTTTATCTAGTCAAGGTTTTTCTAATCATAACAAAGTATAGTCAATTCTATTATCTGTTTTCATATGAGTAACTAATAATAACAAGTAACCATAATAAGTAGGTCACAAGTCTTTCATTAACAGTTTATGGTCAATATCTTTATTAATCATTGCAAATTTGTAATTTAATTTAATATAAACACTTGAACTTTGTTTTTTACTAATAGTAATATCTAAAACCTCTCAAGTATCTAGGTTTACATATTTATTTAAGTCACTTCGAGATATTTTTGATAATTTCTCTTGACTTATAGAGTGTTTTTCATACATTTAAGTTATACATTAAACAAATTTAAAAGAGAAGTTTTTGCGAGCTATCTCTTTTTTATTGTACTTTTTTTCTACTCTGAGTCAAATCTATGATTGTTTTTTATACTTCAAAGTAGTATGCTAAATATCCCCTTCTAAGCATTACAATCACTATACTCCACTTCTGTTTTTATTCTATTCTCTTACTATATATTCAAGTCCACCTCTTACAATTCAGGTAATAAAAAAAGCCTAGTGGTTAGGCTCTTAATTGTTTTGTTCATACTCTAAATCTTTTTCAAATCCTTCTAGTGATTTTCTAGCTTGTTTTAATTCATCTTCTTTTTCGTTTATAAATTCTGATACATTACCTATTTGCTCTTTTAATTTTCTTATTGTATCACTCTTTATACATGTTTTCATAATCTATTTACTTAAGTTACTAATATATTCCCTTGCTGCTTTAAATGGATCATTCTTAGTTAGGTTCTGAATATATTCAGCTATGACAGCTTCTTTATCTACTTCTATATAGTTCATACCTTTCTCTATTTTAATTAACTCTGTGAGTCAGTTTTTATAGTTCAGTGCTGTTGTGTTTCTATTCTTTCAAATAGACTTTGCATACTCTTGTATGCTTTTGTATGTTTTAATCATATTATGTTTGTTTATTGAAAGTATTATGTCAACATTTAGGGCATTCTTTATTATTATTTATAATAACATCTTCCTAAAAAAATGACCACATCATCTGCATTGTATATTTAAAAATTTAATTTTTTTCATTACTTATATATTATAATTAATATCTACTATCTTCAATCTTATACTCATTGCTGTAGTCTGTAGCATTCAAACACTCTGCATATATTCATATTTGATAATTTACTCAATCAGAACAGAATTTATAAAAATCCTCCCATAAATCAAGCGCTTCATTAAATGAAATTAATCATGTATCTACTTTGACATCTCAATCAATAATGCATTGAAACATTGAATCTTTTTTTATATACTTATCATATATAAAATTACTTAATTCATCTCTAAGTCCAATCCTATGTGATTCTCTCATAAATTCTTCTGTTTCTTCTTTTAATAGAATATCTAATTCTTTTTGTATTTTTTTATTCATAATCATCTAGTAATTTAATTAAAAAATTTTCGACTTCATTAGATTGCATTGCGTCTGAGTTACTAACACTATATAAAATTCATCTAACTGCATCCCTATATCAGTCCATATATATAGACCCTTCTGAAATTCATTTCATTGCGATTGTTAATTCTCTTAAGCTTCTCATGTACACTTTTATTTAAAATATAATTTCTTTTCTTCCATAGTTACCCTCCTATATATTGCAGAAGAAACTCAATTAATCTCCTCTATCTTTCAATCAGATATTCATATTTTAGAGATAATCTCAAAATCTAAATGTCTTCATTTTAGTTCACTATCATAAAATTTAATATCTTTTACAACTTTATCTCACACCTTAAAATTTTCCATATTAATTAAATTATTTATTAAATTTTTTCTATTAAAGATATCACTCATAAGTATAAAATATAATCTATACCAATAGCAATCAAGTATACACATAGCAGTTTATGATATATTTGCGATGGTGGTAGTTTTTTTAATCTTATTACATCTGATAATAGATATCAAAGTAGTATTATTGTTATCATATAATCTATTATTATAAATTAAACCAACACAACTTCCTAAGAAGTATATGCTGATATGTATTCTGATATATTAACTTGTTTTTCTACAAGAATAGTAGCCATTGCTATTTCTTTTGAATCTCATAAATTAACTAGAGAAGTAAATTTATTTAATGATTCAGTATTGTTAGATTTCCAATATTCAATCACATTATTAATATCTTTTTCTGATAAGTCTTTTGCAATGTTTTTAATTTCTAAGTAATTCATAATCTTTTAGTTATTTATATATATTTCCTTAACACATAAAGAGTATATCACTTTTTCTTTTAATTGCAAACTTTTTATTGCTTTTCTTTTACTTTTTGCATACTTTCTTTGCAAAAGTACCGAGTTAGTGCTAATCTTAGGTAATAAAAAAAAGACCCGAAGGTCTAAACTGTTCCAATGATATACAAACTTAATGTAACTATTGCTATCCATGTAACTACTTTTTCGTATTTTGTTCTATCTGCATATATTGTTTTAAAGTTCATATAACCAAAGTGTCCCCAAGTATAGAACATATAGATTCCGATTAATCCTAGTATTGTTTCATTCATATTTATTGTATTAATTTATTTAAAGTATCTAATGCACTAACTTCTACTTTCAAATCTATTTCTTAAGCATCTCATCTAATTCTTCGTCTGTTACTTCATAAATCTTTTTGCTATCTTTTCTTTTTGTGCATCTGTAAGTTCTTCAGTTACATCTCTGTTTAGATTTGTGTTGTTCACTTCTTGTTTATCAACCCACTTATAATTATTCTTTAAATGAAAGATAGTTCAAGTTGCATTAAATTCATTATTTATTAGTCATTTAACGGCTCTAGTTTCAAGTATTTCCTTTATTGTGTGATAAACCTTGACAATTTCATTACATTCTTTTCTGTTATCTACCTGATGTATAAAGGAAGAACGGCTATAATCTTTTTCTAAGAATAGCTCTCAAATATAAATAATTGAAGTATCTGATTTTAATGCTTGAAGCATATCTTTTAGCTCTTCAATTACTACTTCATCACTCCAAGGAAGTATTCAAGGTCTTCCCCCTTGTTTATCAGGGTTTTGATTAGGGTTATTAGGACTAATCACTTTTCAAGTCTTTGAGAGTTTTACCTTAGTTGTTTCTATCATAATAATTTATTAAATTTAATATTGATTTTATTTAAATGATCTTGAACTAATTCTCTTTTTGGTTCACTTAGTTCTTTAGTTAAATTTTCTATGCAATGAGTTTCGTACACTATTGTTTCCATAGTTTAATCGTTATTAAGTAAGTTAGGGTTTTCGTATATGTTTCAGATAATTTCTTTAACAGGTAACGAATACAAGGGTATTTGGATATGTTTTGATTTAGTATAAAATATTCAATCTATAAAAAATACTTCATAGTTTCCTCACTGACAGTTTACTATATCCATTTCATATATTTCCTTTCAGTTCTTATCCTTGAGTCATGTGTATTGTCTTACTTTAAATGTATCTGATTTTCTTAATATAAACTCTAATGTTCATTCTTCTATAGCTTCTTTCATAGTAATCATCTTTTCAGTATGACTTGCCCAAAATTCAAACTTTATTTCTCTCATAATCTCCTAGTTATTTTGTAAAATATCAAGTCCTCTACCACACCTAATTCCTGTAATAACTTTTACACCTACCGTAATTTACTAATGCCTAGTTGGTAGATGTCCCTAATGAGTACAGATAAGAGGTATAGTGGTTTTACATCTCATTAAGGTTGGTTATGAAAACTAAGCACGGTAGAAGACTTGAGTTCCAAAGGGGTTAAAATAAATTTACCAGTAGTAAAAATCCCCTCTGATTGTAAAAGATAGCTGTATTCGAATTAGCTATCTTATGTTCTTATTATATGTATTTATTAAGAAAAATCAATATTAATGTTTATCAACCCAACAAAGCATAAGTTCTATTGCTTCCTTCTCTTCTTCAATAGCATCTAATACTTCTTGACTCTGTACTCAGTTTTCTAGTTCATTTATTAACTTCATTGATTCATCTACACAGTCGCTTACTTCCTTTCATTGGAAACTTAAGTCTTTAGTGTTTATCATAGTAATCTTTTATTAAATAATTTCTTTTGTTCTTCTGTTGGTTCACTCCTTAATCAAAGAGCTTGCTCAATCTTAACTCTAGTAGCTAATTGTAGTTCTTGTCAGCTATTTATTAATTCTTGAGCTTCTTCTTTGTTCTCCTTCCATTGTTCAAGTGTTCTTTGTGGAATATTCATTAAATTATATTATTAAATTTATTGTACACCTCATTCTGTGCAGCCTTTAGTGCTATGAGTGCCTTTTGTTTCTTAACTCTCAAAGCAAATCTTTCTTTATCGCATAGTATTCAATCTAATCTAGCTTGTATATCGTTTAATTGATATGAAAGATTGTTTTGTTCTCTTATTTCAGGAATATCGTGCATAACTTATTAAGTAATTCAAGTAAATCTTTGTTTTCTTGTTCATTGTATAGATGAAGAGGTTTGTTTGGGAATATAAAAGTTTTTCCATTAATCCAAACTTCTTTATAATCTATATTACCTTTAATAAATTTTAAACCTATTCATCAATTATTATGAATGTATTTTTCAACTGCTATTATATCATAGTGTCATAGGATTTCTTCTTCAATTCAAGCCCCAAATACTGCTTCTATTGAGAGTTTTCATTTTTGAAATCTTGCTAATTTAATATCTCAGTTATATTCGTGAGTCATAAATCTATGAAAATCCTTATCTGGAAGTCTATATAAATATCTAAATAATCTTTTACCTCTACCTATTATACACCCATCACTTAAAGTCTTATCAGTGTAAGGCTTTATAATTTCTAATATTTCTTGTTGTAATTTATTCATAATTATTTACTTAAGTTATATACATAATCTACTGGGTCGTTGAGATTTTTCATTAAAAAATAATATAATGGGTCTCTTTCCACTATTCAATCTCTTTCTTCTAGGTATTTTTCCAATTTATCCATAAACTCTTGAGTGAATATAATCTCTCTTACATCTATGTCCTCAGTTCAACAACAATTCCATTTATAGAATCAATTTGGGCTTACATCAGTGTTCCAATATTCACTCTCATACTCAATCAAATCACACACAGCTTTTAGTTTTTCGTATTCTCTCATAATTACCCTTTTAAAAAATTAATAATATCTAATAGCACCTTGTCTTCTTGTTCGTAGAGTTTATTCCATATTATGTAATTCTATACAAGTCATACAATTATCATCAAGTATCTCCTCAACTCTTGCCATAGCTTTTTTCTTTACTGCTTTTGCAAATACTCCAAATTGTTCATCGTTTTCTATTGCGTTTGGATTATCTGAGTACTTTTCCATTATTTCTTCAAACCTTTTTTGACTTCAAACTATGATTTGCGCTCAAATTGGAGCTTCTTTATAATCTGTACTTATTGTGTATGATTTTGTTGTGTGTCATATATATAAAGGCATTATTTGTTTTTAATTGCTAATATTTCATTTATAACTCCTTGCACTTCTTCTGTGGTGCATTCTAGTAGCTTATCTCTTAACCAGTAGTCAACTTCTCTCTCTTGGTGCTTTTCTGTAGGCTTGTTAAACATTACTACATTTTCTTCTCATTCTATTATATAGAGTTTCATAGTTTGCATTATTTATTTTTATATTCTAATATATGTTTTACTAATTTACTCATGTTACAGCATTTTTCATTATACATCTGATCCAGTTCATAATCTCATAGTACACTTTGTATATCATCTCTGAAGTTCTTATTAATTGCTTTTCAAGTCAAGTCTACTAATGTTTGGACTTGTTGGTGCAATATTTGGTCTTCAAATAATGTATGTAGTGCTTTATGTTGGTTATCTCATAGTTTAGCTATGTTGTCATAGTGATTATTCCCTCAGTTACTTTTTGTTATTAGATGATGCTTTGTGATTTTTCTCATTCTTTTTTAATTAAATGTTTAATATGTGTACCGCTATAATCTACAAATTGCCATAGTGCGTAAGTATTCCGTTCCTCTAGTGAATATTCTCAACTATGTAATAGGTCTGACTTTTCTTTTCTTGTTTTATCTTTCATAATTTTAGTTTTTAAATGATGATTCGTCTACTCTTCTTTTATGTAATCCTCTCATGAATTTTCAACCTGCATAAGAATATTCTTTAAATCTATTCTTTAATCCGTTTATATATCAATGTTGAATATACCATTTATAGCCAACTGGTGGATGTCAGATATTATAAGTAAAGCTAATTAATGCTACTTCAATTGAATCATCAATATTATGTAACTTATGTTTAGTTCTAATTAATTCTATTCTTTCCATTACAAACTTCTTAGATTTTTCTTTTGTTATATTTTTAGTATCTTTTGAACATCTCATACCATAACCACAAGACCATTGTTTGTAATCCCAATAAGGTTTATCATGAAATCATTCATATTTAGTGATTAGTTTAAAAGCTCTTTCAGGTACATCGTCTATATTAGCTATTTCTTTAACCTCTAACAGTTCTTTAACTTCAATTGCTTGTACTGTATCCTCTTTAGGTTTTATATCCTCTGTAGCTTCTGTCTTATTAATCATTAATAATAGAATAACTGCTAGAATACATAGTCCTATAATTTGGATAAACTTTTTAGTGTTAAATTTCTTTTCTCATCTTTTTAGTACTCTAATTGTTTTCTTTCACATAATGTTAATTGTTCATGGTATTTTCATATACCTTTTTTGTGTATTGTTCATTTTTGTTTTTATTTTTTAAATTATCTGCATCTATTTTGAAATAAATACCATTCTGGAGCTTCAGCTCTTTCATAGGTTTCACAAGCATTTTGATGTGCTTCATTCTCATATTTAAACACTGCTACTTCTTGTTCTACTAATGCTCTACCTAATATAAACCCTGTTACTGTCATTAAGATTAATGCAGTTCCTAATATTGCTTGTTTCATAATGTAATAGTTATTTGTAAAAATAGTTTGCTAGTAATTTCTTACCAACAAACTAAGTATATCATTTAAGTTAAATAATGCAAACTTTTATTACCCTTTTTTAACTTTTATTCTATGTCTTTGCTGACTTATAGCATTATTAAGCCTAAATCATTCTTTCTGAAACTGTTTAATTTGTTTAGCATTTTCTTCTCTTTGTTCAATTAATTTGTTCAAGTTTTCTTGCATTGTGTTCATTATCTTACGAGTGGTTTATATAATAGTTTAGCATCTAAGAACTCTTGAGCTACTTTTCTGCAAGAGTCTTTAGATAATTTATTTTTAATAATACTTTTTAGTATTCTAGCTCTTGCTTCTACTCCTTTTGTGTAGTGTAGACATTCTAGGACTTCTTTCATTGGTTTTACATTTTATAATAAGATTTCACTATTGCTTTTGCTTCGTCCATATCTTTTTTCTTAACCATAGTTAGTAACTTTTCTGTTAAAATTTTAGATTCATCTACTTTTTGAGACATTATATCAAATCCTTTTTCTAACTTCCATTGTCAGTCAACTTTTTTTTCTAACTTTTCAATAGTCTTTCTATACTTTACATTCCAACCTTGGTTAGATGCGTTAGATTTATGAAGAGATTCGTTTTCTTCTTCTAATTCTTGAATTTTTACATAAAGATCATTTAATCTGTGGTGATTATAATGCTGATTCTGTCTTATTTGTTTAATATATCCAGTAATTGTTTTGTCTTTCCCTTCATTCTCTTTTCTAACTCCTACTAATCCAATTAATGCTACGATTAGTACAAATAGTATAAATATAGTTTCCATAATGTGTTAATTAATTAGTAAACGACTCATATAGTGAGTCAATCTCTCTGCTAGTTACTTTGATTGGAATGCCTTTTAACTTTACAAAAGCTAATATAGTTTCTATAAAAAAGATTCCTTGCTCTTTACTTAAGCTACTTGTTCTACTCTCATTTGGGACTTCGATTTCCTCCGTATTTAATTTCATTTTGTGAGTTCCGAATGTTCCTGCTAGTAGAAAACTTTTTACTTCCTCAACATTATATCATAGATGAGTAGAAATTCAGTTAAACAGCTTATACCAAGTACGATTTTGCGACAAGGTACGTCATTCTTTACTTTCTACCTTAGCACATATATATTCTTGTCCTTCTTTTCATTTGTTAAGGTAGTCTATTATTTTAGTTGCGTTTCATTTCATAGACTATATATTAAATTCTCAAACTTTTTTATAAAAAATTCTTTTTCCGTCTTTATCTTCAAAGTGGTCAAAATCTAAACTATCTCTATAATCAGTAAAGGCTTTTCTTTTTTCCATTAACTCTTTTTCAGCTTGTTTTTCTGCTTTTTCTCTTTCCAATCTAGCTTCTTCATCTAATTTAGCTTGTTTTTCTTTTAATTCTTTAGCTTCTTGCTCTTGTTTAATTTTATTAATTGCATCTTGTTTTTCTTGTTCAGCTTTTTCTAAATCTGCTTTTCTTTTATTCTCTGCATCAATTTTATCTTGTTCTACTTTTTGTTTTTCTAATCTAGCTTTTTCTTCTGCTTCTTGTTCAGCTTGTAATTTAGCTTGTTTTTTAGCTTCTTCAAGTTCTTCAAGTCTTTTATCTTCTAATTTTTTAGCTTCTAATCTTTGTTCTTCTAGTTGTACAAAAGCAAGTCTTTTATCTGTTAATAAATCATCAAAGTCTTTTTCTGTCATAACAAGTAAAATATCTTCAGAAGTTTCATATTCACATTTTTTGAGTGCATCTATTCTATCTACTAACAATAAAGCATTTTTTTCTTTTAATACTTTTAATTCAACTTCTGCAACTAAATCAGCTAACCTTTTTTCTTCTAATTCAATTACTGCTAATACTTCTCTTTCAGCTTCTAAATTATCTCTATTTTCTTGAGTGTTTGTATCTCTTTTAGACTTAAATGCTCTTTTTATAGAGTTTCTTGTTTTTACATATCAATTCTTTGCATCTTTTACTATTTTGACTTGTCCTTTATCTGTTCAGTCAGTAATAGTTAATGCTTTAGAGAACTCAATATTCTTTTGTAATTCATCTTTAATGCTTTGTATCCCTACTTCTCATAATGCCGAAACAATTGAAGTTTCGTCTGTTAACGTTAATGTCATAGTTCTATATTAGTTATTAAATTATCCTAGTTTATTCCATTCATCAGTTAACCATTTCACTTGTTTTTCAGATTTAGCAAATGTTTTTCATTCCTCTTTGAACTTCACTCTATCTTCTACAGTAGTTGCTTTCTTCATATCATTAATCACTTGCATTAAGCCTCTTTCATCATTGTTATACTTTTTTTGTGGTACTGCAATATCATCAGAGTGAGTATTGTCTGTATCTTCTCAAGTTGGTATTAAGAATGTATTAATTAGAGTATTCTTAAGTGCGTATGTTGTTGCTTTACCTGCTCATTTATCTTGTGTATCTACTCATTGACCATATCAAGCTAATGCTAATGATTCTCCACTTGTATGCAGTAATAGATAAGTAGTGTCAACTTCTGTAAATACAGATTGCTTAGTTTTCATAATCATTTCTTGTGATCCATATTTTTGTGTTTCTTCTTCCCACCTGTCTAATTTCATTCTTGAAGTTACTCAAGTACATATAATAGATAATCAGTTTGCTTCCATGCTTAATCTAATAGCTCTTTTTACATCTGCATCTGATACAGCCTTATAAGAGTTTCCACCAGATCAAACAGTAGTATTTTTTCATATATTCTTTACTTCCGACATTACCTTTATTATTGCCTCTGTTATTTGTTTAGTTTCCATAATGTTATTTTAAGTCATGTAAATAATCTCCATAATCAACCCCCCATTGTTCCTCTTTATCAGCCATTTCTTCTGTAATTTCCGTAACTAATACACTCTTTTGAAGATAGTTTAAGTACTTTTCTTTAGGTTTATTATTAACTCTCAATTCTCATTCTTTAATAAAATCCCTTACTCTTTGCTTAGCTTCATAGTATTCTCTTTTTTCTTGTTTTTCACTAGGTCTTTCAAATGTTTCTAATTCTATAAGTCTTAATATTTCTTCTATATTATTTGTTCAGTATTCTTCTTTTAAACCTAAACAACTTTCTGTACTTAAACTCATTGTTCAATTAAGTTATTAATAATAATCTCAATGTTTTCTTCTGTCTTTTCTAATCAACTGAATGTAGAATATAATGTATTGTCATCAGGATTATCTTCTAACATTAACATTGTACCTTGTTTAGTTTCTTTTATCTCTTTTAAAAGCATTTCCTTTACTTCTTGTAATGTATATTTCATAATATCTTAGTTAATTTGTAAAAAAACTCATAACTTCAGAGTCAGCTAAGTTGAATTTAATCTGTTTAGTTGTCTTTAGTTACAAGTATTATATTCCTTTTTCTAGATAATGCAAATTTAAGTTACACTTTTACGTTATTTACTAATTTTTTATAATCACAATGCTTCCTTATAGCTGTTATTACAGCTCAATGTGTTTTATTAAATGCTTTGGCTATCTTTTCATAAGCTATACCTTTATGCCTTAAATAGCAATAACACTCTATTCTAGGACTTTTATATTCTTTTTTCCTGCTAGTAGTTAATATATCGTATAAGTTTTGGTCATGTGTTTTACAAATATCTTCTAAGTCTTTTCTATATCTATCTATTAAAAAATGTTCTTCTTGCATTTGATTCTTAGTTAATCTTTATTCATTTTGGCTTGTTATCTACTTTATTAAAACAATGTTGGAAGATAGGGTCTTCTGTTCTATGTATTACTTTTCAGTCTTCTACTATTATTATATGATTCATTATTTTATCTCTTTAATTAATATTTTAACGATATTTTTTTCAGAGTCTTTTTTCTCTGCTATTATACTCTTAATATACTCATCTTTAAATCACTCTATATTATCTCACATGAAATCAAATAGAGGTTTTAAGAAGTTATCTAGGTCTATTTTCTTTTTGTTTCAGTTCTTATAAAACAAAGGGATAAAAACAGTTACTCTAGCTTCTAGCCATTCATCTCAGGATAACTTATACCTAGTTTGGTTTAAAAGCTCGCTACGAGCCAATAATAGCCACTTTTTATATATGTCTGACTTTCTTCTTTTAGGATATCAAGTAAAACACTCATTAACACTAGGTGGCTTTGTAAATTCTAGTGATATATAATCCATTAGCCTTTAATTAAAGATTTTAAAATTTCTAAACATAATTCTTTTGGTATTTTACTCCTTTCGTGTGCATTTTTTAATCATTGAGTTCAAGTTCTAGATCATCTTCTAGATGAATCATGATTACAATGTGTACTGGTTCTATTTCATTCTTTATCGTACGTATGATTTTTACATTTCTTTCAAATGAAAGTTTTACTGTTAGTCCATATATTCGTTGGTTTTGCAGGTATAGATATTATTTCCTTTCAAGTTTTTTTATCAATAGTTTTTATCTTATATCAATATTTACAATACCATACTGTTTGTATAGGGAATCCTTGCATAAAATCCATTTTCTTTAGATTTCAACTAGGATTTTCTATAAAATAGATTAATTCAGGATTTAACTCTTGTAACTCTTTCATTAATCAAAGCCAGTGTTTATTTCACTCATCACATACCTTTGCATAATCTGATTTTGCACTTCTATCAGGATTTCTATGGGTAGAACAAGCAGCAATACTATAAGTAGTACAATCTGGACTTGCCCATATAACATCAGGAATCCATGGCAAATCAGCAAGAACTAATTTATATATATCAGCAACTAAATGAATACCTCCCCATTGCGTATAATCTATAGAAAATACTTCATGTCATAGTTTTTCTGCTTCTTCTCATATACTTCTAGATCATGCAAATAATTCTAATATTTTCATTTTCTTAAAACTTACTTTCTAAACTATATTCTTTTATATAACTTTCTTCACTATCTGCGTTTATTCTTTTACCTAATCAATAGGCTTTAGTTATATGCCTTCTGCATCTTGAAATTCATTCTGTGTTAAATTCAAAGAAATCTTTTGAGAAGTTCCCAGTAGTTCCGTATTCAGTTACATATTGATAAAAGAAATCATTTGCACTTAATGTTCCTGTATTTCTATTTTCCATAAATTCTACCATTTGTTCTCTATATCTTTTCATAATATCTTAGTTAATTGTAAAAATTATTTAAGTAATCTATAGCTTCTTGTCTTTTCCCTTCTCACATACCGCAAGAGTGGATTTCTTCGTGGTGGTTCCTACACACTAGAACTCATTGTGTTTCTTCGTTTCTGTCTTCTCAGTAATTAGTTTCTTGAGAATAGAACACATGGTGACAGTCAGTTCAAGGAGTATTACAAAAGATACATAGCTTATCACGTTTACAGATTTCAGTTTTTATTTCTGTAGTGAATCTAGCAGTCTTTCACTTTTTCTTTTTCTTCTTAGTCTTTGTTTTAAAGAATGATTCGTGCATATTATTTTTTACTTAATAATGTGTTTTATTTCTATTTCCTCTAATTCTCATATTTCTTCTAATTCATCAAATTCAATTACTTCTCAATCTTTATCTATATCCACATACACTATAGCTCCTCTTAGAAATATATCACACTTTACTTTTCTTTTCATAATCTTTTAGTTTATTTGTAAATATAACCTTGTTTCTAAGTCTTACAATCAATTTTAGATAAGCTATCGTTTCAAGTTATGTAGGTATTATATATATTTTAATTAGTAATGCAAATATTTATTATCAATTAAGTTTACAATCTAAATTATAATGCTTTAATATCAATCCTTTTTGCCTTACTTCTATGATTCAATTTATTATTGTCTGTGCTGTGTACTCATTTCAGAAGTCTAAGTGGTTTAATCCATATAAATCAATATTTCTTCTTGTTGTCATTGTTAAGTGTGTGTTGTTCATAGGGTTTATTTAATTATATATACTCTCAATATATGCTTTTGACTTTTCTACAAGAGTTCAATGTTTTTTATAATAATTTATATTATCTTTTTCTATTTCTTTTCTCTTTGAATTAATATCTTTTGCATAATCCATAGCTTTTTTACTTATAGCGATTGCTTCCTTTATATCATCAGGAGTATTATCAACTTTTTGTTCCTGTATTTCAAAATTAATTCTTGTTCTTAATTGTATTAATGAACTTATTAATTGATTTCTAATATCTCCTTCATCCATATATCAAGGATAAATATTAAATCCTATTTGGATATATAAAACCGTTTCTGTTAAATATTTATTAATTATATCTTGTTCAAATCTAGCTTGATATGCAGTTTCAGGATTAGTATCTCATCTAAAGTAATTAATTATATGCCTTGGTAAATCATAGGTTAGCTGATTATTACTTCAATCTAACATATTAAATACTAATGTTTTTCACATATTCATACAATTATCTTGAATATCTATACTTAACATAATCTAACAGTTATTAATTAAAATATCGTCGTCCAGTGTTCTGTCCTTAATTTGATTCTTAAAACAATTTATATTTACCCATTGCCCTGCTTTATAATCTCTATCTAGTTTTATTCAGATATGTATTTTATCTCATAGGTCTTCTACGTTGTAACTTGTCATAGTTATTTAGTTAATATGTAAATCCTCTCTAACTTTTGCTACCATATTATTCAATACTCATACTGTAAGTTCTTTTTTATATAGCTTCATAAGTTCTTTTACTCTTTTTTGCACTTCTTCAGGTTCTTTATTTATAATTGCAACGATTCAGTCTTGTGTTTTATATTTAACTATCTTTTTTATTTCAAAAGGATTATAGAGTTCATTATCAACTTCTATCCATTCGTTTTTAAATAGTTTTGCTTTTATAGATGCAAACTGTTCA
>Ga0255055_10000386_pt1 | contig 34620 bp, 31 predicted proteins | sample JV7_2_27_MG_FD_188633 | JGI IMG/M metagenome (GOLD analysis project Ga0255055, IMG submission 188633) | Seawater microbial communities from Jervis Inlet, British Columbia, Canada - JV7_2_27 | ecosystem: Environmental > Aquatic > Marine > Inlet | place: Canada: British Columbia | collected...
TACGATCATTTCTTGAAGCAAAGAGCGTGCCCGCCGCAGAGCCGCTCTCGTTCACGCAGAGCACCTGAGGCCATGAATCTGGTCGTCGTTGGCGGCGGTTCAGCCGCCAGGCTGCCCTGCGCATTGGTCAGGGGGCGCTATTGCGCCGCCCCCAATCAGAGCGAGCATACCGAGATGCCCAGTTCGATGAGGCACAAATGGGCCTTTGCGCCGCGCTTCCGCCGTGGCTCGTTCGGCTGGAAGTCCCAGCCGGCTATCAAGCGCGTCAAGGAGGCCGTCTCCGAGATCAAGAAGACCGCGCGCAAAGATCCTCTCCTGGCGGCCGAAGGCGCGGTTCTGTTGCTCGAGAAGGTCTCGCCCGCACTCGAGCAGGTGGACAGCTCCTCGGGAGCAATCGGCACCGCCGTCCACAACGCCATCCAGGAGCTGGTGGGCATCATCGCCAAGGCGCCGGCCGAGGAAGATCTGCGGGAGACCTGGCTCGAGCGGTTGTGGCAGGCTCACGAGGCCGACCAGATTCCCTACATCGAGAGCCTCGCCGACCACTGGGGCGAACTGTGTGCGTCGAAGGAGCTCGCATCGGCCTGGGCCGACCGTCTGCTCGGCATCACGCGCATGGCCCTCGTTCGCGACGGCCACCAGCGCGGCTACTTCCACGGGACGTCGGCCTGCCTGAGCGCTCTCCACCACGCCGAGCGCCACGCCGAGATCGTCGAGCTGCTTGACGCCGAGACCTTCTGGCCCAACAAACGCTGGGCGGTCAAGGCGCTCGCTGCCATGGGCGAGAAGGCCGAAGCGATCCGCTGCGCGGAGTCCTCTCGGAGCCCCTGGGCGAGTGACGCGGACATCGACTCGCTCTGCGAGGAGATCTTCTTGTCCTCCGAGCTGGCCGATGAGGCCTACGAGCGTTACGGGCTCACGGCCAACCGCGCCGGCACCTACCTCGCCTGGTTTCGCGCCGTCTCGAGGAAGTACCCGGACAAGTCGGCGGCCGACATCCTCGCTGACCTCGTGAAGACCACGCCCGGTGAAGAGGGCAAGTGGTTCGCCGCCGCCAAGGCCGCGCGGCTCTTCGAGGAGGCGCTCGAGCTCGCGCGCCGCTCTCCGTGCGATCCGAGGACACTGACACGCGCCGCGCGCGACTACGCCGAGGAGGGGCCCGCGTTCGCAATCGGCGCCGGCCTTCTGGCTTTGCATTGGCTCGTGCAGGGCCACGGCTACGAGATCACCGGAGCCGATGTCTGGGCCGCCTACTCCCATACGCTGAAGGCCGCCGAGCGATGCGGTGCCGCAGATGCGGTGAGGCAACGGATCCGAGACCTCGTGGCGAGCGAGTCGAACGGAGACCGCTTCGTCACGCGGATCCTGGGAAGGGAGCTCGGGCTCGAATGAAGCAGCGATCGGACCAGAGCGGAGCCTCGAGCGCGGCCGATGATTGAGCGCGCGGTCATCCACGTCGGCGGCCCTCCCGGCGCCGGGAAGACGATGCTCATCGAGTCCCTCCTGCGCAGCTACGACGGCTTGGTGCTCGTCGCGCGCTGCGTGCGCGATGACTCGCTGCGCAGCTCGCACGAGACCGCACCGAAGCGGGACCCGGAGATGCGTCGCTACCGGGAGGCCGGCGCGAGCGGTGCGGCGCTCTTCCGCTTCCCCTCTGCCGACGTCGACTCGGATGCCTTCTACACGACCGATCTCATGCAAGATTACTCGCAGGCCGTCGTCGTCGAGGGCGACAGCCCCTTCTTCCATTCCGACTTGTGCGTCTTCGTGGCACCGGCGCTCGAGAGCGGGAGCCGCCTTCTGGTTCGGCGGACTCGCGACCGCGCCGCCGAGGCGCGCGCCGCCCTCGATTCGACCGAGCAGCTTCTGCAGCGGCCGACGGGGATGCAGGAGCTAATGACGCAAGTGCTTGGGCACAAGGCCGCTTCGCTCGTGCCCCGGGCCTCCCCGGCTACCGAAAAAGCTCGGACCGAGCTACTCGCGGCGATCGATGAGATTCGCAGCGCACCGCCTCCCGAGCCCACCGAGCACTGGGCCCTCGCCGATGGCTACGCCGGGATCGAGGACGCGCAGGTCGTGGTCACGAACACGCGCGAGGGCGCTGATGCCGACGGGGCGGTGCGCCTGCTGGCCGATCTGCAGCGGATTCGCAAGGACGAGGAGGTCTTCGACGACATCCTCGGCTGGCGAGGGACGCGATCCCCCATCACGGCCGTGGCGGCCAATCTGGCCGATGCTTCGGACCCGGGCACACGGAAGGCGCTTGCACGAATCCGTCGCTCCATCCGGAGAATCGCCGAGCTCTAAATTCCGGTCGTGGAAGGAAGGCGAAGGCCCACGCGCGCCGTCAGTGCGGTCGGCTTCGCTCCAGCATTTCGGCCAGGCCGCGGAAGAGCGAGATCAAGGCCTCGGCGGCTCCGGGTGGTGCTTCGGGAGTGTCGGGAGTCATACCCGCTTCGTGAAACGGCTTCGGGAACGGCGCGGGCGAAAGCGGGCCTTTTGGAGCCGGGTTGAGAATCGCAGTAGCTCTACTCGATGACTGGGTGGGTCGCCTCCAGGCGCTCTTGCGATATATCGAAAAAGATATATGATGGATCCCATCGACAAGCCTCTTCGGTGGATGGTTGGGACGCTGCAAACCCCGCCGGTGGGCGCCGCCGCGCGCATCGAAGCGGGTGTCTTGCTGCGCCGGCTCCGGGGGGGCGAGTCGCTCGGCATGCCGCACTCGCGGCCGATGCAGGAAATCGGCCGACGGGTCCGCGAGCTGCGGGTAAACGACCGCGAGAGGAGGCTCAGTTGGCGGATCATCTGCCGGATCGATCCGGAGGCGATCCTCGTGGTTCACTGGTTCGACAAGAAGACGCAGAGCACACCCAAGAGCGTGATCGATCTCTGTAAGAGACGACTACAGGACTACGACCGTGGGTAGGAAGAAGCTTCCGAAGGGCTGGACGGAGGGATCCGTTCAGGACCTTCTCGGCCTGACTGACGAGGAGGCGGCCATCGTCGAGATGCGAGTTCGGCTGGCCGAGCGGGTTCGCAAGAGGCGGCGGTCGCAGCGCATCACACAGAAGGATCTCGCCCGGCGTATGCGCTCGACCCAGCCGCGTATCGCGCGCCTCGAGCAGGCCGACGCGAGCATCGAGATGCTCATGCGGGCGCTCTTCGCGCTCGGTGCCGACCGCAAGGAGATCGCGAAGCTGCTGGCGGCCTGAGCATCTCTTTGTGGATGTCCCTCGCCCAACCCGTTCTTCGCGAAGTCACCCAGCGTGACGGTTGCGGGCTCGAAAACGGGCTGGTACGCGCCATCGTGCTCGCTCCCTGAGAAGGGGCTGCTCCGTCTGGCCGGTCTTACGCCGAGACAACCCCGTTGGCCGCCACAGGTAACTCCTCGGAAGCCTCGCCACCATACGGAAGGCCCGAGGGGCGCAGCATTTTGAAAACTGGCGTGAAATCAGCCGCTTGCGGAGATTTTGACCCTACTCTCCGAAGCTGGGAGTCGCAGGTTCGAATCCTGCCTGGGTCACCACTCTCCCTGAGCGGGGACGTTCCTTGCGTTCTTGCGTTTCTGGAGTTGTGCGTCCTGAGAACTCCTCCCACGAGATCCAGGGGCTTGGCAGGCGGCGGGAACCCCGCAATGCAATCTCTCGGAGCAAGCAGCGTGCCAGTCCGACGGCTGCTCTCGTTCACGCCCAGCACCTGAATCCGCGTATCTGGTCGTCGCTGGCGGCGGTTCGGCCACCAGACTGCGTTTCTTGCGCGCCGTTCACACTCGCCCTGACTGCTTCCGGCGTTGTCCGTCCGCACCGCAGCTTGGCGAACCAGTCGCCGGCAAAGTGCCGGGGCGGAGGACACTGCGTGCCGGATCAAAACCGACTCGTAAACTCGCTCACGTAGTGGAGCAGGTTTCGGGGGACCCGCGATGGCTCTTTCTCTAACATAGGAAGCGGTACTACAACCGGGGTCAGGTCTATGGGCGAAGAGGGCGTTGGCTGCGCTCGGGTACTGGAGAAGTAGCGTGTCGCCGAGGCTGGTCGACTACACCTCTCGCGACCCCGAAGACCTCGTCGAGATATTCAACTTCTGGGGACGCGTCGACGCCCCCTCCGTCGGGGGCAAGCTGTACGCGGAGCTGGCCTTCGAGATTGCGCGCGACCCCGACCTGCTCAGCTTGGCGGCGGAGAGGCAAGGGAATCAGCCGCCCCCCAACATGCTGTTTGCGGCGGTCCAGTACCTGCTGCTGGGCGGCGAGCAGCACGAGCTGAGCGAGCACTACCCGATTCTGGCGGGGGAAGCCGAGCCGAAGGGCGCTGCCTTCCCCAAGTTCCGGGACTTCTGCCTGACGCACCGTGACGCGATCGTGCGGTTGGTCCGGACGCGCTGGACGCAGACCTGCGTGCTGCGCCGCTGTGTCTGTCTGCTGCCCTCCTTCGCACGCGTGTTCTCCGCCACCGGCCAGCCGCTGGCGCTGCTGGAAGTCGGCCCGAGCGCGGGGCTGAACCTGCTCTGGGATCGCTACCGCTATGACTACCGCGGGGGTCCGGACTGGGGAGATCCCGGCTCGGAGCTGCTGCTCGACACCGAGAAGCGTGGACCCGCACCGCTGCCGGAGCTGCCGGACTCGATCGAGGTAGCCTGGAGAATGGGAGTCGACCTGCACCCCGTCGACATCACGGACGACGACCAGGTGCGCTGGCTGCGCGCGCTGATCTTCCCCGAGCACGTCGAACGGCACGCCCAGATGGCCGCCGCGATCCGCATCGGCCGTGCCCACCCACCGCAGCTTGTGGAGGGCAACGCCGTCGAGCGCCTGCCCGAGCTGCTCGAGCAGGCACCCCGCGACGCCGCGCTGGTGGTCTTCGCCACCCACACCCTCTACCAGTTCCCGAGAGAGGCGGTCCGAAGCCTGCTCAAGACGCTGGTGAGCCACGGAGAGAAACGCCCACTCTTCTTTCTTTCGATGGAGGGCACCGGCATCGGACGCTCGGAGCTGCTGCTGACGCATTACGTTGCCGGGGAGCGAGATACGGTCAAGCTCGCCGACTGCAACCCTCACGGAGTCTGGATCGAGTGGGCCGAGAGCTGAGATTTCTTTCCCTGCTGCGACTCAGGACCGTCTGAAGCCAAGGCGTTGCAGTAGCGACGCCTCCGCTTCAGCATGTCCTGAAACGAAGGAGTGTAGGAGATCATGAATTTGGGGCGTCGCAATTGCGGCGGGCGGAGTCCAGGATGTCCTGAGATGCTTATTTTCCCTATCCCCCAGAGGACGAGATCTCGAGCCCACAATTGTGGTTCGGCCGCCCGGACTCCACGATCCGTCAAGCGCTACCCTATCCGGATGCAACTCATACTCGTCCACCCAGAGATCCCGCACAACACTGGCTGCGTTGCCCGCCTGGCGGCGGCCACCGGCGTGCGCCTGCACCTGGTGGAGCCGCTGGGCTTCTCGCTCGAGGACCGCTATCTGAAGCGCGCCGGCCTCGACTATTGGCCCATGGTGGACGTCGTCGTGCATGCCGACTGGGAGACGGCCGCGGAAGTCCTGAGCACCGGAGCCGAGCGGCCGCTCTCGGAACGGCTGCGGCTCTTCACCGCCCGTGGAGGACGCTCGCTCTTCGAGACCGACTTCGGCACCGAGGACCTGCTGGTCTTCGGGAGCGAGAGCACGGGCCTGCTGGCCACACTGTTGGAGGCGCACAGTGACCGGCGCGTCTACGTGCCCATCCGAGAGGGCGTACGCAGCCTGAACTTGGCCAACGCGGTCTGCCTCGGGCTCTATACCGCCCTCGACCGCGCCGGTCTGCCGCTGCCCGACAATGACGGCCGCTACGTCGCCCACCCGGGCGCCGGGGGGGACGTGCGCCCCAGCGAACGCGTGCGCCGCCCGCCGGGTGAATGAGCGCCCGTACTTCGCGAGAACCGAGTCTCCCGCTCGGCGGTGAGCATCGGGACGACCCGGGGATAAGACAAACAGTGCGACCAAATAAGGCTGGTCGGACTGCTGCGACTCAGGACATTCTGAAGCGGAGGCATTGCAGCTGCGACGCTGCGCCGGTCAATTGGGTCATCTCGGCCAAGAGCCATCTCCGCAGACCGGCTGTGACCCATCAGAGGTCACTCCTCGGAAGCCTCGCCACTATACGGAAAGCCCCACGGGCGCAACGTTTTGAAAAGCGCTGTGCAATCAGCCGCTTGTGGCGATTTTGACCCTAGCCTCCGAAGCTGGGAGTCGCAGGTTCGAATCCTGCCTGGGTGGCGAGCCACTTCAGCAGGCCTTCGACCTGATCGGGCGGAATCGTATCGCGCAGGAGCCTCATGCGATCGCCCTCGAACTCGGCGCGCATGCTTCCGGTGAAGACCAGATCGGGTGCGCCTTCGGTTCCGTAGCGCGCCTCGAAGCGTGCGGTGACGGCGCCGTCGCGCTCTTCCGGGCCCTCGAGGAACTTCATTCCCCGCGTCTCGAAGCGATCATCGAACATCGCGGCGGGATGCCGTCGGGCGTAGTTGGCAAGCTCGTGTTGGGCTTTCTCGACGGGGAGTCCGCGGGCTGCGACGTCCCAGCGGCGTCCCTGCCAGCTTCCTGGAATCCGAGCTGCCTATGTGCAGTTCTCGGTTAGCCACACAGCCAGATCTCCCGCGGAAGGTCGACGCCGATCAGCTCCAGTCCCCTGTCGGTCACCAGCCATATGTCCTCGGGCATGTTCCCGTAGTAGACCATCTCGGTGTCGTAGCACCCGACCTCGACACATAGGGTCATCCCGGGCTGAAGCTCGGTGAGATCGTTCTCGGCCAGCCAGGGAGGCTCATGGTTGAGGGTACCGATCCCGTGTCCGACGAACTCGATGGGGACGAACTGGTTCCAGCTCTGTCGGTAGGTTTCCTTCTCCGCGAGCTTGAACACGTCGCAGGCTCGCATCCCGGGGTAGATGTTGTTCACCGTGTTCATGTAGGCATCACGGCCCCACTTGGACAGATCCGCCAGTCCGGGCGGCAGCTTGTCCCCGACGTAGAAGCTCCGCTGCAGGTCGGTCCAATAGCCTTTGTACGAAGGCCCGCAGTCCGAGAATCCGTGGTCGCCTTCCTTGATGACGCGGTCGTAGAAGGGCGTGGTCACGATGCGCCATTTTCCAGGCGCATCCGAGGCGCACATGAACAGGACGGGATTGCTCATGCACGGGGTCTCGAACATGTCCTCCTTGACCCACTCTTCCCAGATCACCCTGTGTACGTCCCTCTCCGTGACTCCCGGCCTGATGGCCTTCCAACCCTTCTCCAGCACTCGCCCGGCCCTGTCGCACATCTCGCGCATCAGCGCGATCTCCCAGTCGGTCTTGATCGCCTTCTGCTCCCAGAGGACCTTCTCCGCACTGACGAACCGGGCGTTGGGCAGCGCCGCCTCGATCTGCCGGACTTCGTCGATTCCCACCTGGGCAATGTGGTGAGCCCCGTACTCCATTCCGATCACCTTGTCATCGAGCCCCAGGGAGATCATCGTGTCCACCAGCACCTCGATGAACCCGGTCGGGAGCCGCCAGTGCTTGATGCCGGACCAGTAGCGGCAGTCCCGGACCCACGTGGTCTTCCTGACGTTGCTGTCGAGAATCGACTCGCCTACGAAGACCGGATCGTGTTCCTGGGAGACGATGAAGCAGTGCCGCCACCGGTCGGTGAACATCAGGGCCGCGTCGCGGTATCCGCCGTAGTAGTACTTGTTCTCCTCGGCGAAGAGGAGCATCGCGTCGATCCCGTGTTTGGCGAGGAGTGGCTTCGCCCTTTCGATCCTCGAGTCGAACTCCCCCTTGGGAATGTGCGGGGAGAAGTCCTCCGCCGCTTCCGACTGTAACCAGGCAGCTCCCTCCTGCTCGAGCCAGTGATCCTTGGAGAGATGCTTCCTTTCCTTGGCCATGTCCATTTCCTCCTTCTCGTCGAATGTTCGAGTCGCCCTCTTCAAATCGGCGCCTTCGCGCAGATGCGCTCCGGCAGGACCGGGGAGCCGCTCAGAGCGACCTGCTCTCCATCTTCGCGTTCCTCAGGTTCGTCCCCTCGAGATTGGCCCCCCGCAGATCCGCTCCCCTCAGGTCTGCCACTTCGAGCTCGGCTCCGGACAGGTCGGCGTCTCTCAAGTCGGCCCCTCTCAGGTCCGCCCTTCTCAGATTCATCTCCGAGAGATCCAGGCCTCGGAGGTCGAGCCGTCTCGGCCGAGTCTCCCTCAGCCTTCGCACCAAGGTCTCCCAATCAGAGATTCCGGCGACGTCCACTTCGATGGCGCGAGCGATCTCGGACACCCGTTCGCCCTCGAAGGGGGCACTCCTCAGCTTCTCGAAGAAGCGCCCGTAGTAGAGGCGCGCAGGGAAGTAGGCCTTGTAGCTCCTCAGGTAGTACCTGCATCGGTCGGCATGATGGGTGGTGGGATAGGATTGCCTCACCTGGTCGATGAAGATCTCTTCGTCCGCCACGACCCATCGGGCGTATCTCGAGAGGATGCCGAGGAGGAAAATGCGGCTCTCGAGGATGGAATCGTCCGAAATGCCCAGCTCGAGAGTGTAGAAGGGAGGGTAGTAGTGGTTGGCGAAGGACATCCCGAAGTCGTAGGAGACGCAGATCCCTTCGTGCAGGTTCTGTCGGTTGAGCGACGTCTGATGATCGAAGTCCTCGGTCAGACAGTCATGAACCCAGAGAGCGATCCTCGACTGGCTTCCCTCCCGCTGGGGAAGCTCATCCACCTTGTAGCTCCCGCAGTATCGGGAGAACAGGGAGCCGAACAGCTCCTTCACCTCCGCCAGGTTGCAGAGACCCCTGCCGATGAGGTAGCTCACGGTCTGTCTGTCCGGACCCTCGCGGACGGGAAAATACGGGAGGACGTCCCGGTGTCTTCCGTCCCGTAGGGCGCGGACGAGGAGTATCCGAGGGCATCGCTTCTCCGGCGAAGCGAGGAAGATGTAGTGATCGTCGCCGATGCTTCGCACCTCCCGAATCTCGCACGAGCATAGAAAGAGACCCGGCCTTTCTCTCCCGTAGTCTTCTGCTACACGGAGGAGTTCTTCGCTGGAGTCAGCTGCCATGCTCGAGCCGTTCGGCCAGTCCCTTTGGGAGCCTCGCCTTCTTGTCCTTGCCTTGCGGGGTCAGCACTTCCCGGGTCCGGCGGACGGCGGCGGCCGCATCCTCGCCAAAATGCTCCAGGCTCTCTTCCAGGGTCGCCGCCGCCTGGTCGTGATTTCCGGCGACGAATCGCCCCGCCAGCTTCTCCAGGATTTCCACGCAGGGCTCGGGGTCGGCCCCGTAGCCGACAGCGTCGCCCAGGAAGAGCACTCTCCGGATGGACTGCCTCTCCAGCTCTTCCACGACCGCCGTCAAGGCTTCGAGGTTCCCGTGGACATCGGAGAGGATGGCGACTTCCATCAACGACTCTCCTGCAAGAGACTCACCGTCCGCGCCTGGTAGCCGAGCGTGGCCTCTCGCTGGCCACTCCGTACATGCCCTCGGTCCACGAGGTGGTGCTGGCGCCGAGGCCGAGCACGAAGCGTCCCCCCGAGATGCGATCGAGGTCCATCGCCGTCATGGCGGTCTCGAAGGGGCTCCGCGTGGACGCGATGGCGATGCCGGTGCCGAGCTGGATCCGCTCGGTGACCATGGCCGCGGCCGCGAGCGTGGAGAACGGCGCGCCGTGCACCTGGGTGGCGAAGAGACCGGCCAAGCCGAGCTCCTCGGCCTGCCGGGCGAAGCTGGCGAGCAGGGGGGCGGGAAGCGGGACGATGGCACCCCAGTAGGGTCGATCGGGCTGGGTCAATCTCGTCTCCTCCGCTCGTCGGGTGACTGGTCAGTCATGGTCCTGCTCGTCCAGAGCGCCACCGAGCACGCCCTGAGCCCTACGGCGCCACCGATCCGAGACCCTCGCGCAGCATGGTCAGGATGCGATCCGCGTCGCGCTTGCGGTCCACGGGCTCGCCGGGGCTGGCCCAGGAGGCGAGGTTCGCCGCCTCGATCAGGGCCAGGACCTGGAACGCCACGACCTGCCCGCCGCGCCCCTCGAGCTGCTCTCGCCCCATCCACCCCGCCAGGATGTCCTCGAGCATGGCGAAGAACTCGCGGTAGGCACCGATGGCGACGGAGAGGTACGAGGTGCCCCGGCCGTAGAGGAAGTTCGCGCCGTAGAAGACGGCGACCATGAGCAGGTACTCGTCCTGGTGCCGATCCATGAAGTCCAGGTCGGCCAGTACGAACTGACGCAGCCGCTCGTCGGCCGAGGCCGTGGGCGAGACCTGTGCCTTCAGGTGGGCGATGACCTGGCCCGCGGCGTACTCGACGGCTTGGAGGAAGAGCTCCTCCTTGGAGTCGGCGTAGTTGTAGAGCGTGCCCTTGGCGACGCCGGCCTTCTCGGCGATGGCGTTGACGTTCCCGCGCTCGAAGCCGCACTGGGCAAACTCGGCGCAGGCCGCCTGGAGGATCGCCTGGTAGCGCTCGGGACGTTCGCTTCGCAGGCGCTGGGAGTCGGCCATGGGCCACCTCGTAATGAGTGACTGGTCACTCGTATTTTGCCCCGGGCGGCTCCTGCTGTCAAGCTGTCTGCGTTCGGGGGTGGCCCCGTTTTTCTCCTCCACCGAGAAGAATTGGATATAAATGGATGGACAAATGGCGGTATCCGTGCCAGCATAATTGGATGGAATTGGATGGAAATGCGGCCATGGCTATCAATTCGGCGTCCCTGGAGATCACGCCGGAGATCCTGACGTTGGTCGCCGAAATCGATGAGTTCAAGGGCACCTGGCGGGCCATCGGCCGGATTGCCCCCGAGCGGCTCTCTTCCCTTCGCCGTGTCGCGACCCTCGAGAGCATCGGCTCATCGACCCGCATCGAAGGTGCCACCCTGAGCAACCGGGAGGTCGAGCGCCTACTCTCGAGTCTCGACCTCCAGTCCTTTGCCTCCCGTGACGAGCAGGAAGTCGCGGGCTATGCCGCGGTCGTGGAAACCGTATTCGAGAGCGCTGACGCGATCGACCTCACCGAGAACCACATTCGTCAGCTCCACCGAGACCTGCTCCAGTTCACGGACAAGGACGCGCGACACCGAGGTGACTACAAGACGCTCCCCAATCACGTGGAGGCCATCGGTCTCGACGGCGAGAGCCTCGGTATCGTCTTCGAAACGGCGACCCCGTTCGACACGCCGCGATTGATGTCCGAACTCGTCGGCTGGACTCGCGCCGAGATCTCGGCTGGGACCCTGCACCCCCTGATCGTCATCGCCGTCTTCGTCGTCGTCTTTCTCGAGATCCACCCGTTCCAGGACGGAAACGGCCGCCTCTCTCGAATCCTGACGACACTCCTCCTGCTGCGGGTCGGCTACAACTACGTTCCCTACAGCTCACTCGAGAGCATCATCGAAGCCAGCAAGGACGCCTACTACCTCGCACTGCGGCAGACCCAGGGAACGATCCGATCAGCGAAGCCGGAATGGCAGCCGTGGCTGCTGTATTTCCTCAAAGCGTTGCAGCAGCAGAAAACCCACCTGGCGAGAAAGCTCGAGAGGGAACGGATCCTTCTCGGCAGTCTGCCGGAGCTGTCGCTGCAGCTACTCGACTTGTGCCGGGAGCATGGCCGGATCAGCGTCGCCGAGGCCGTCACGCTGACCGGCGCCAACCGCAACACGGTAAAGGACCACCTGAGCAGATTGACGAAGGCCGGGCATCTTGCCCGACACGGTGCTGGGCGTGGCACCTGGTACACGCTGCCTTGATCCCGTAGAGGGCCATCTTCGCTTCGAAGTTCCGCGACGAAATCCTCGACGGGCCGCCCGTTCTCGCTCGATTCCTCCACGAGTTCCGAGGTCCGGCTTCGAAACTCGCTCAGCGAGTACGTTCTCCGGAGGTCGATCGCAGGAGTCTGGCGCGGGGGCCCAGGCAGGATGCGGGTGCCGCCTGGTGCCGTCTGAGCGTGCTCGAGTGCCACGTCGTGCTCCGCAGTGCCGACGGATGCCGAGCCGTGCAGCGAGCCAAGGGCCTGCCGGTATTGGCCCTTTCAGGCCTGCTTCTCGCCACCCTTCCGGCGCTCGGCCTTCTTCGAACCTGGGGGTCGGGGGTTCGCTCCCTGGGCGCGAAGCGCACAGGCACGCCGGGCCGCGAAGCGGCACGAGCAATCCCTCCCGGCGTGCCAACGGATTCGAGACGCGAGCGCTTGAGCCGCGGGCCTACCCCGGATTATTCATGAAGGTCCTACTGCGGCCGCGTCTCGCGGACGATGCACACAAGCGAACAGGGGGTAGCCCACTATCTACCAGGCACACGCGATACCGGTGCTGGGTCAGTACTTCCCGAACTCCCGAGCAGTTTCGTAGACGGCCAGGATCTTCTCCGGCGATACGTTTTCCTGGATGTTGTGGTCTGGGGTGAACACGTAGCCGCCGCCGGGCTTGAAGATCTCCAGTGTTCTCTTGACCTCTTTCCTGACATCGTCCGCGGTGCCGTGACACAGAGTCGTCTGGGTGCCGATCCCGCCGCCCCAGAAGGCGATGTGTTCGCCGAATTCACGCTTCAGCACGGCGGGATCCATCTTGTCGGCCGTGATCTGCACGGGGTTCAGGGCATCGATGCCGGCCTCGATGAACTCCGGAATCAGCGGAGCCACCGACCCGCACGAGTGCAGCAAAACCTTGACGTGCGGGCAGCGTTCGTGAACGAGTTCACACACCCTGGCGACGCAGGGTTTGAAGTACTCTCGGAACATCCCGGTGGATATCTGCGGGCCCTTCTGCTGGCCGTAGTCATCCACCATGATGATCACGTGGATGTAGTCGCCCACGGTCTCCAGGTAGGCGACCAGGTTGGCCAGGTGGGATTCCGTGAGGAAATCCATCCAGCAGTGGACGAGTTCCGGCTCCGCAGCCAGGAACACGAAGAACTTCTCGTAGCCGAAGAGCTCGAAGCCGGGCTGGTAGAAGGACAACGTGTAGGGATCGCCAAGGATCGCATAGTCGGTTTCTTGATGGGCGCGCCTGCCCCATTCCGCCATGATCTCCAGCTCCGCATCAGCCCAGTGGAAGGCCCTGTGAGTCCGGAGCACCGGGAGGATCTCCTCGAGCTGACCGAGGCTTTCGACGGACGACAGCGGCATGAAGATGCGGTCGAAGTAGTGGCCATCCTTCGGCATGCGAAACTGCGGCACGCCCTGGAACACCAGGTCCAGCGCTCCGTCTTCGTCTTTCACGGGATTGAATCTTCCCGGGACGAGACACACGGAGTCGTCCTTCAGTGTCCAGGGCTTCCAATCCTTGGACGCCATGCCGTCGACGAAGAGTCTCGGTAAGGGGAGCACGTCTCCGCCCATGAGCCTGAGCACCTCCAGGCCTTCGTCCAGATCGGGAGCAGCGAGCATGGGTATGACGTAGCGAGAGTGGGTCGGGCTGCTGATGCCCAGGTGCTTCTTGAGACGGTTGTACGCGGTGACGTTCACACCCGTGTTGAAGTTGGATCCGAAATCGATCGGTACGCGATCGGGTTCTTCGTGGTTCAGGGTGGCCACAACCCGCTCCCTGGGTGTCATGTCATCGCCCATTTCTCGAGTCCTTCCCTGGAACCTGTGCAGCAGTTCTGCGCACAGATCCTTCGCGCTCGCAGTTGACGTCATGGTAACAGAGGTCTGGCCGGAGAGGGGCTGCTGCGCCGTGTACTCGAGCAGGAGAACGTGCACCGGTGCGAAACGGCAATCTCCGGGTAGCCGCGCCTACCCGATGCCGCTCTGATCCATCCAGGCGAAGAGCTCCGCGTCGAAGCGCTCCCGTTCCTCGTACATGGGGTAGTGGCCGCTGCGCTCGAACTCTACGTAGGTGGCGTTCGGGAAGGTCTCCGGGAGGCCATTCCAGAGCACGTGGGGGACCGAGAAGTCGTAGGTGCCCTGGGCCAGGAAGACCGGGCAGGCGATCTCGGGAAAGTACGGTGCGGGGTCGAGATTCGGGATCACCTTCCCGAAGATGTGGGCCGTCGCCTCCATGTGCACCTTCATGTCCGAGGCCAGGGGCGCGCTACGGCGCCTCCCTCTCATCCCTCCCAGGACTCGGCGCGATGAACGACCTCGCCCTCGAGCAACGTCATGAGGACCCGCGTCTCGCTGATCTCGTCGGGAGGTGTGTCGAAGAGGTTTCGGTCCAGAACGACCAGGTCTCCCCGCTTTCCGACTTCGATCGAGCCGGTGAGATCCTCCCGGTGCAGCTGATACGCGGCGTTGATGGTGTAGGCGGCGAGCAGGTCCTCGAGCGCAAGCGCCTGGTCCGGAATCATTCGCATCGCCGCCGCGTTCTCGGGATCACGCCGGGTCATCCCCACTTCGATCGCCAGGAAGGGGTCTAGCGGCGTGAAGGGATAATCGCTCCCGGCGGTGAGGAGAACATCCCGGTCGGCCAGTGCGCGGAACGGGTACATCCACGTCGCTCGCTCTGGGCCGAGGATCGGCGGAAACGAAGCCGACCACTCGTTGGGGAACGCCCAGTACGGCGAAATATTCGCGATGACGTCGAGCTCGCGGAATCGGCCGATGTCTTCCGGGTTCGGATAGACGAGATGGGTGATGGTATGTCTGGGACCGCCCGATGGATTGCCCCGTCGTGCGCCCTCGATCGCGTCCAACGCCGTTCGCGTGGCGAGATCGCCGAGCGTGTGTAGATGGGCGGCGAACCCCTCGCGGTCGAGTTCGCTTACGATACGCGAGAGCTCGGCCGCATCGATGTAGGGTTTGGCGCTCGGTCCTCCGCCCGCGTACGGGGCCGATGCAGCCGAGCGGACCGCAGTTCCGCCATCGACGAAGATCTTCACGATCCGAGCATCGATCCGCGGTGTGGAGAAGTCGTCGCGAATTCGCCGGATCTCCTCGATCTGCGAAGTACCCTTTCGTGGATCGAACAGCACGGCCATCGAGACCCGCGCGTCGAGCAGCCCGAGCAGCTCGAGCATCCGGTAGCCCCAGGCCGTCGTCCGGTCTTCGAGACGGGCCTCCATGAACGATGTGTACCCGTACCGGTTCATCTCGTGGATCACGGCCCGCAGACGCCGCAACGATGCGACCAGGCCCGGTCTGGGTATCGCGTTCACAACGGGCTCTACTGCGAAGTCCCGGAGCGCACCGGTCGGCTCACCGGTGCCGGGATCGCGGAGTATCTCACCGCCCGGGGGAGTGGGTGTCTCTTTCGTGATCCCGACGGCCTGCAATGCGCGTGAGTTCAGCCAGAAGGTATGCATGTCCTTGGCGATGAGAACCGCGGGGCGGTCCGGGACGACGCGATCGAGGGTGGTCCTGCGCGGGGAGATCTCGGGCAGGAAGATCGACGATCGCCAACCGAATCCAAGCACCCACTTCTCGGAGCTCTCGGACGCGCATGCCCGCACCATCTCGAGGATCTCTTCACGCGTCGTAGCGTCGTCCAGTCGGCACAGGGGCTCCAGAATCATCCCGAGCGGAGGATGCACATGGCTGTCCTGGAGACCCGGGAGCAGCATCTTCCCCGTCAAGTCGACGACCTCCGTGCGAGGTCCGACGAAAGGGGAAACGCCTGCGTCGCTGCCCACGTAGACGATCCGCCCGTCGTCAACGGCGACGGACTGCGCCCATGGCCTCTGCGCATCGACGGTGTAGATGCCGCCGTTTCGAAACACCAGGTCGGCACCCGAGCCGGCCACTCGCCAACAGGCTGGGGGCAGGCAGCAGAGCGCCAACAGGACGGTCCGCGCCAACGATCTCATTGGCATTGCCGGCATCGCCGCCCCGATGTGTCCGCCACCCGCCACTCCGACCGGCTACCGGCGTGGGCTTCGATGGCTCTCATGATGCGGGCCATGAGCGGGAGCAAATCGACATTGCTGGCCTCCCGGTGTGCAACCGCGACCCGATGGGTTCCACTGGATGCTAGCCCGTGGGGCCGGACGGAGACAATGGCCCAAGGATGTGTCGGAAGTCGAGCCGGGGCTCAGTTACCGAGGACCGATCGCAGGTAGGCGCGCGCCATCCGCGCGTACTTGCGAACCAGGCGATCCCCTTCCTCCCTGGGCATGCCCAGCGCTGCTCGGCTGGCTGAGTTCAGAGGCAGTCGCGGATGGCCTGATCCAGGATCGCGAGCGCCCGGTCGATCTCCTCGGAAGTCACCGTGCGGGTCTCTCGATCCTCTACGAGCTCAACGCCCAGCAGGAGGCCACGGCCGCGGACGTCGCCGATCACTTCGTAGCGCGCCTCGAGTTCCTGCACCGCTCGGATTTCCTCGGTTGCATGACGGGGCGGCGGGTCATCAACTAGAGGGCCGAATGCGAGACCTGCCGGGATGAGATGAGACGAGTAGGGCGAACAAGCGGGCGATCGAGATCCGAGAACCCTCCGTCATCGTAGGCCCACTGCGGGTGTGGCCTTTCAAGGAGCGTAGGCGGGGGATTCAAGCGGCGCGCGGTGCGCGCGAACGGCGGCCGTGCCGAGCGCGACTCAGTCCGCCCAGGTGCGGGCGGCGAGCCCCGACCCGCCGTCGGGCCCGGTCACCGCCGCTCGGCGACGACCACCTCCGCGGGAAGACCGAAGGGCGTCAGAGCGACGTGGTGATCGATGCGCCAGTCGGCTTCCGGGAGAAACGGAGTCAGCTCGATCGGGCGACAACCGAGGACCAGTGACGGGCGCAGGCGGTGAATCCCCGACCACAGCCGCGCCGCGATCCTCGATACGCGCGTGGAACCCGTCGACAGGCTGGCGAGACACAGCAACCCCGACGGCCGGAGATCTCGGTGCGCTTGCCTCAGCACCGACCGGATGTCGTGCTCCGAGAGCAGGTCGAAGACGAAAGTGGAGACGAAGCGATCGAAGGACTCGGGAGGTTGATCGGAGGGCGGCTCGCCATCCGTCTGCACGATCTCGACTCGCTCTCCGAAGGGCTCGAGTCGAGTCCGCGCGACGCGAACCATGGTGGCGCTCAGATCGACGGCGCGGTAGGTGGCGGACTCCGGAAGATGGTCCCCGAGAAGACGAGCCGCCAGGCGACCGGTTCCACATCCGAACTCGAAGACCGACTGGGCGCAGGAGAAATCAGCGCGGCGGATCAACTCGTCGGTCGCGCGATCCTCGTAGAAGGACTGAGAGTCCAGCTTCTTGCCGACCCAGTCATACACCCGCCGAGCCTCGCTGTGGGAGAGCGTCCTCACGTTCCGAAGGTACGCCAATAGGGTCACCTCCCCCACACACCCATTCCGGCCCCAGTCAAGGCAGCCACAAGGGCGACCGGCGCCGCCCGAGTCTCCGGAAAACCCGGAGCGGTTCAACTCTCTCTAGCCGATCGGCCCGGCCGCCATCTCCCCACCGTCGATGACGAAGGTCGTGGCCGTCGCGAACCGTCCCGCGGGACTGGCGAGAAAGAGGGCGAGGCCGGCGATGTCTTCCGGCTCACCGATAGCCCCCAGCGGATTCAGCCGCAGCCCCTGCTCCTCGACCATCTTCACCAGTGGCGCTGCGAGCTCGGTGCGCACCAGCCCGGGTGCGATGCAGAGCGCGCGGATTCCGTCTGCGGCCCACTCCTTCGCGATCATCTGGGTCAGATTCACCAGTGCCGCTTTGGAGGGCGAGTAGATCCCCAGTCCCGGCAGCGGCCGAATGGCCTCGTTGGACACGATGTTCAGGATCGTGCCTCCACCCCGCTGCTGCATGGACGGACGACACAGCTGGGAGAGTCGGATGGCCGCCCAGAGGTTCACGCTCAGCACTCGGTCGAACTCATCGCGCGTCAGCTTGGCGAGCTCACGACCTTCGTCCCCGGTTGCGGCGTTGTTCACCAGCACGTCGACGCCCCCGAAGGCCTCGCACACCTCGGCGTAGAGCCGCTCGAGATCCGGTGCGTTGGCGACGTCGGTCTGCACGGCCAGCGCTCCTCGCCCGTGCTCTTCGATCTCCTTGCGGGTGCAGTCCAGCGCCTCGACACCGCGCGCCGCGATCGCGACGTCTGCGCCGTACTCGGCGAAGGCAAGCGCGATGGCACGTCCGATACCCTTCGAGCCGCCGGTCACGACGGCCACCTTACCGTGGAGCGAGAGATTCACCGTGGACATGGGATTCCTCCTTCATCTCGGTCGCCGAACTCCTGTCGTTTCCGAAAACCTGGCCCACCGCGCAAGCATTCATGTTTTCGGCGGCGTACGTCAAGCTGATTCAGGATGATCCCTCGCATTCTGGCCGTGCTCGCAACGCTCCGATCCCTGCTCGTCGGCCGACTGTCTTCCACGCCGAGGGACTCGCCCTGCACCGCCAACTCCTCGTTGTGGGTCCCGAGAACCCGATTCTCGTGGAATCACGCCCACTCATCGAGGTGCGTCCCAGCCGTGGTGTCGACCGGACGGACGAGCGATGGGTGCTTCCTTGTCAGGTCGGGTATTCTCATATATGATCAGACACTCAGATATCTAACCGAGAGATCGATGCCCACCCTGCCTGTCTCCAGAGACGACCTCTGCCAGGTCCGCGTGATCCACGCGGAACGACTCGCCAAGGCCCGGGAAAACGCCCTCGCGCCAGAGGAGGTGGTCCGGCTTTCGACTCTCTACAAGGCCCTGGGGGACCCCACCCGGCTGCAGCTCCTGCTGGGCCTGCGCGACGGCGAGATGTGCGTCTGCGACTTGGCGGCGCTGGCCGGAGTGAGCGAGTCCGCGGTCTCGCACCAACTCCGCAAGCTGCGCGACTGGGGCCTGGTCCGCAACCGGCGAGAGGGTCAGATCCTGTTCTACTCCCTCGACGACGACTGCATCGCCCGCCTGCTCGAGGTGGGCGTCGACCACGTGCGGGAGTAGGCCGACCATGGGCTTCCTGCTCGACATCCTCCAGGCGTCCTGGCACCTGCTCGCCGAGGCATCGGTCTACATGCTCTTCGGCATCCTGGTGGGCGGTCTGCTCAAGGTCTTCCTCTCGCCCGCCACGGTGGCCCGCCACCTGGGCGAGGGTCGGTTCGGCAGCGTGATCAAGGCCGCGCTGCTGGGCATTCCGATGCCCCTTTGCTCCTGCGGCGTGTTGCCCGCTGCCGCGTCGCTGAAGCGCCAGGGAGCCAACAACGGCGCCACTGCGTCGTTCCTGATCGCCACGCCGGAATCCGGCGTGGACTCGATTGCCATCACCTACGCCCTGCTCGATCCGGTGATGACCGTGGCCCGGCCCGCCGCGGCCTTCGTGGCCGCGACCACAGCCGGCGTGGCGGAGAACCTGGTGGCACCGCCCGAAGCGACGGCGGCGCCCGAGCCCGACCTGTCGTGCACCGTGGACACCTGCTGCGACGGCGAGGACTGCGCCCCCGACGAGCACCGGCACCACCATACCCTGGCGGAGAAGCTCCGCGCCGGGCTCGGCTATGCATTCGGCGAGCTATGGGGCGACCTGGCGGCCTGGTTCGTGGTGGGCATTCTGCTCGCCGGCGCGATCACCGCCGCTGTACCGACCGAGGTGATGAGCCGCTTTCTCGGCGGCGGCGTGACGTCGATGCTGCTGATGCTCGCGGTGGGCATCCCGCTCTACATCTGCGCCACCGCCAGCACGCCCATTGCCGCCGCCCTGATCCTCAAGGGCGTCAGCCCCGGGGCGGCACTGGTCTTCCTCCTGGCGGGCCCCGCTACCAACATCACCTCGCTGACCGTGCTGGTCGGCGTGCTCGGCAAGCGCGCCACCGCGATTTACCTCGCTTCCATCGCGGTGGTGGCGGTGGCCGCCGGTCTGGTGGTGGACCAGGTCTACGCCGCGCTCAGCCTGGCGCCAGCCGCCACCGTGGGCGAGGCGGCGGCGATCGTGCCTCCGTGGGCCCAGATCGCCGGCGCCGTGGTGCTGATCGTGCTCTCCATCCGCCCGGTCTGGCGCAGCCTGAGGGGCCGCTGGCGGCAGGTCTCCGGCTGGTTCCGGACGTCCGAAGAGCCGAGCGCACCCGCGGAGTACGGACCCGAGCCCGAGGAGAGCCACGCCTGCGCCTGCAGCGGCTCCACGTGACAGAACGCATGACGCGGCCGGTCGGCCGCACGGGCCCTAGGGAAGCTCCTCCAGTGTGACCCGTCAGAGCGACTTGGACCATTGGGTCCGTTGACTAAGTACTCTGGCCCGTAAGTTCGATGACGTATTTTCGGTACCTCTCAGGCGGCCAGGCGGAGCTCTTGCCCCGCCGCGTTTCAGGACATTCTGAAGCGGAGGTGTTGCAGCTGCGACGTCCCTGGATTCATTGAGCTTTTCTATGATATGCGCCGGTTGCTGGGTCTGCTGATGCGGGCGTGATGACGATCCTCCGCACTCGACGCACCTACGAACACCGCATTCGAGAGATGATCGGGGAAACCGGCAATCCGGACCTGTTTCCCGAGTTGCTTGATTCCAGGGGCGGATGAGGGGTGTAGCCAGGACGGGCATCCCGCTTACCGTCTCCATTGGTGCAGAGCGGATAAGCTGCGTTCTAGCTCCGATGGGTCACTCGCCGAGGTCCGAGCACGGCCCCCTTGTCGCTGGAAGCTACGTTTCGGGCATACCATGACAGGATTCCCTTGTCGTGCTTGGGCTCCGGCGCCTTCCACTGAGCGAGCCTCTGGTTCAGCTCCTGGTCGCCTAGATCCACGCTGATACTTCGCTCGGGAATGTCTATTTCGATCATGTCCCCGTCTCTCAGCACGGCCAGAAGACCTCCGTCGGCCGCTTCCGGTGAGATGTGCCCTATGCAGAGCCCGTAGTTGGTTCCGCTGTACCGTCCGTCGGTGATCATTGAGTTCGAGTCGCCCAGGTCGAGTAGCTGCAAGACGTGCGCGGCGATGGACATCTCCCGCATGCCTGGGCCTCCCCTCGGTCCCTCGTAGCGAATGACCACGCATTCGCCCGGTTTGACGACCTGATTGAGCATGTTGACGATCGCATCTTCTTCGCACTCGAAGATCCTGGCGGGACCTCTGAAGGTCAGCATCTTCTCCGATACGGCCGACTTCTTGACGATGGCGCCATTGGGCGCGAGGTTGCCCTTGAGAACGGCCAGACCGCCGTCCGCGCAGTAGGGATTGCTCATGGGCCTGATGATGTCGTCATCCTTCACGACGGCATCCGCGAGGGTTTCGCCGAGGGTTCTTCCGGTCACGTTCATGACCTCGAGATTCAGCAAGCTCTTGATGTTCTGCATCACCGCGGGGATTCCGCCGGCCTCATCGATGGCTTCGATCGCTCTCGGGCCGTTTGGCTTGATCGCGCAGGTCTGAGGGGTGCTTCGACTCAGCTCGTCAAACAGCTCGATCGGGAGCCGGAGGCCCAGATCGTTGGCGATTGCCGGCAGATGCAGGAACCCGTTGGTGGATCCGCCCATGGTATGAAGAACGACTATTGCGTTCTTGAAGGACTCCATCGTCATGATCCGAGAAGGCGTGATTTCCTGTTCGACCAGCTGTTTCATGGCTTCGCCGGCCTTCACCGCGAAGTCGAATTTCGCCTGGCTCTCTCCCGGCAGTACGGCGGAGTAGGGCAGGGACATCCCGAGCACTTCGGTCATACATTGCATGGTCATGGCCGTTCCCAGCATGGGGCAAGCGCCTGGACCGGTTACGATGCCTTTCAGGGCCTTGTCGAATTCCTCGTCCGAGATCTTTCCAGCTCCCTTGGCAAAAGAGAACTTGCCTATCTCGTAGTGTGCGAATTCGACTTCCTCCGCAAAGGTCTGATCGGGATAGCAGTAGGGAAGATGATATCCGCCGGTGATGATGATGGAGGGCACATCGATCCTGGCTGCCGCCATCAGCAGGCCGGGGATGATCTTGTCGCAGGAGCCGATCAGCACGAGTCCGTGCAACCTGTTCACCTTGGCCATGATCTCCACCGAGTCGGCGATGACCTCGCGCGCCGGCAGGATGTAGTGCATTCCCTCGTGGCCTTCCGAGATCCCGTCACAGGGCGCGATGGTGTTGAAGCCGAAGGGCGTCAAGCCGGCATTTCTGATGCCTTCCCTCACCCTGTCCGCGATTCCGTTGAGATGGACGTGGCCGGGGTTGAGCTCGGTCCAGGTGTTCGCAATGCCTATCCGCGGCCTGGAGAGCTCGGCTTGGCTGTATCCGCACCCGTAGAGCAAGGGAGGAATGACGACGTTCTCCACGATGTCCTTGACGAAATCCGGGATCTCCGAGGCGGAGGATCGCCGTTGCTTGCCGCTCCGGTCATCGGAGCTTCCAGATGAACCCGACATGACGCGACGCCCCCTCTTGCGATGTTCAGCGAACATGGGTCGTACGGAGCCAGCACCGTCAGCTTTCGCTGCGATCCCAGCGTAGCACTCGACGCCAGCGGATCGAATGTTGGCAGGGCCTCGTTGCACCACGATGCCGGTCGAACACAGGGGATACCAGCCGGGTACGAGGCTCTCGCGCAGCGCGCGCCCTATGACGTAGAGCGTGACGGGGAGCAGCAGCACCACCGAGGTGACCACGCCGGGCGCATAGGTGCCGAAGGCGAACTGCCAGTAGACGTGCTGCAGAGCGTTCTGGAAGGGCAGCGCAGCGAGAAAGAGCATCGCGAAGGCAGTCACTCGCCGGCTCGGGACGGCCGTCGCGATGCCGGTCAGCAGGAAGCCCACCAGGCTGATCCCGATCAGCCAGGTTCGTGCCGCCAGATCCGTCGTGCCCGGCAGGAACGCCGGATCGAAGTTCGCGTGGTACCAGTCCATGATGTTCCACTCTTCGAGTTCGTGCAGCAGGAACGCGAAGGGAACCAACGCTGCTGCATCTCAGGACATTCCGCACTCCGCCCTCTGCAACTGCAGCGCCCCAGAATCAGGGTCTCCCGCGCATATGCCACAGGCCGCCGCCCGGTTCGCCTTCATTCGCTCCTGGTGCGCCCTCAGCCGTCCAGATCCGACCAGAAGTACTTGGCCAGGCCTCGTCGCTTCTGCCACAGGCTCCCCTTGTCTGCGAAGTTCGCGATGCCCGCTCCCTGATCGGCGTCGGCGACCTGCCAGAAGCCGTTGACGGCGCCGCTGAGCCCGGCGGACAACATCTCGAACCCTTGCGCCGTGTAGAGATCGGTCTCGCAGCCGCGATTGACGATAACCTTCAGCTGTCGGCAAGCCTGCTGGTTCTTCGAGCGGAGAACCGCAACGAGCGCGTCCACCTCTGCGTCAAGTTGGCCGTTCGGCACCACCCGGTTCCAGAGCCCCCAGTCGACCGCCCGTTGTGCGGACATCAGTGCGCCGATGATGTTGATTTCCTTGGTGCGGCGCTTGCCGATGTACCGGGCCATCCGCGTCGTGCCACCCCACCCTGGTGTGATGCCGCTGTCTACTTCGGGCATGCCCCAGACCGCGCGCTCGGTGGCGATGACGAAGTCGCTGGCCATGGTGATCTCGAGTCCACCCCCGACCGCGTATCCGTCCACCGCGCTGATGGTCAGCTTGTCGAGCTCCTCCAAGGCGTTCGCCATGTCCTGGTAGATGCGAACCCGCCGCATGACTCCGTTCGCCCCCTGGGTCGAGCGACCGTGCTCGTCATCGCCCCACCTCATCATCTCGGTGATGTCGTCGCCGGCGCAGAAGGTTTCGCCAGCGCCGCGAATGATCACGAACTTGATCTCCGTGGACTTCTTGATGGTCTGGACGGCTTCGACGAATCGATCGGAGAGCTCGATGCTCAGGCAGTTGCGGACCGTGGGGCGGTTGAGAAGGATCTCGGCGGTATCGCCGTCGCTGGTGAGAAGAAGCGGGGATCTCGCATCTTCGGTCATGTGGGTGCCTCGTCTTCTGGGGTTCCATGAGACCGACTCCCTTGGTGGTCTCAATATGAGACCACATATTGCCAAATTGGTCTCGTTTTGCAACCGCCTCTGCTAGGATTCTCGGCATGGTGGAGCGGGAAGAAAGACCTTCCGGCATGGGCCGGAATGACAGTGTCCTGGCCGCGCTCGAGGTGGTGCCGGACCGTTGGAGCTTCCTGGTGCTTCGGGAGGCCTTCTTCGGAGTTCGCCGGTTCAGCGACTTTCGCAGGAGTCTGGGCATTGCCCGCAACACGCTCACCGACCGGCTGAGTCGGCTGGTCGAGCACGGGGTGCTGGCGAAGGAGCGCATCGCCGAGAGCAACGAGTGGGAGGGGTATAGGCTGACCGAGATGGGACTCGATCTTTACCCCGTGACCGTCGCGCTCATGCGGTGGGGGGATCGCTGGCTCGCCCCGAAAGGTGCTCCCCTGGTGCTCACTCACAAGGAATGCGGGGGCGAGGTCGCCCTGGAGCTCACGTGTGCAACCTGTGGAGCCCAGGTGGACGCCCGGAGTGCGGACTACGAGCCAGGGCCGGGCGTAGTTGTTGACTCCGCTCGTCGCCTCTCTCGCTAGTCCCCTCGTCTCGGAAGCGGATCCGCCAGATCGCGAAGGAATCTACCGACGAATTCCCCGGTGTCGGCAGGCGGCTCTGTGATCTCGTGACGCTGCTCGAGAACAATTGACCCGGTGGGACACTTGTAGGCGCATACGCCGCAGCCGATACACACGTCCGGATCAACCACCGAGATCTTCCCTACCTTATTCTTGGCTTCATCAGATGCCTCGAGGACCACCGCGTCCATCGGGCATCTCCTGGTGCACAGTCCGCACCCCCGGCAGGTTTCTGACTTGGTCGTAGTCAGGTAATTGGAAACGTCGACGGTCTTTCCATGACCGAACTCGTGATATGCCTTGAACCACATACAGCAGTCCTTGCAGCAGTTTCATATGGTGTCGACCGGTAGAGCCCAGTTGGAGACACCATGGACCAAACCGGCATCGGCACACCTCGCTAGCACATCACGACATTCTTCACGGGAGAGTTCACGGCCGTGACCGTTTTCAACCATGTAACGGGCAAAATCCCCAAAGTGGACGCAATTCTCCTCAAACGGATAGTGTTTGCAGTTCTCATGGTCCGGGTCCAGGTTGTGCTTGGCCTTGCAGGAACAGCTGCCCACGCAGAAATAATCTTGCTCGTCCAGCACCTTGAGGACATCCTCGAAAGGCATGACCGCTCGCGTGTCCTCAATGACCCCTTCAACCGGTAGCGTCCTGAGCCCCCGGGTATGGGCATGAGCAAACTGCTCGAAATATGGGCCGAACGTCTTGTTGAGCAGCGGTGCCATCACATAATGCTCCGAATTCCTGCCGCCCCCCCAATAGACGGATCGGTAGAAGACGAGAAACGGGTCACACAAGCGATAGCGGTTCTCCCCAGTTCTGAAGATCTTCCAGACCACGCCTTTCTTGGCCAGCGCGTCCAATCTGGGTTTCAGGTCCGCTGTATCGATCTGCTTGATATCTGCCAATTCCTCGAGGGTCTGCTCATCAAACGGAATGTTGGTGAGCAACGCCGCGTCTTCCGGCGTATAGCGGGCCTTGATCAGAGCGGTCATGTCGTCCGAATCGGGGAAACCCATGGGGGCGGTCTTCAGCCACGTAATGAATTGTTCGTACACCGCATTCTCTTGCATGAGAACCTCCAGAGCAGGTTGGCTTATCGGGTTTTCGGGTAGCCTATCTGCCTCCCGTCAAGATATCCAGGAGGACGCGGACGTCGGCTAGTTCTGGGGCGCCAATCGAGCCGAGGGCGTCGAGTTCAGCCCACTGGCCCGGCCCATTCCCCAGTACACCTGGGCCCAGTGCCGCGGTGGACGGCTCTATGTCGAGGCACAGCTGGACAACGCGTTCTCGGCGCGCTGTCCCGGGTCCCGGATGCCGGACCAGTCGCGGAGGTACCACTTCGGCTCCTTGCGCAACGACCTGGCGACGTTCCTGAACCATGGCCGGACCAGGAAGCCATGATGCAGCGCGCAGAGCGTTGCGATCCAGCGGTGCCTCTCGCCCCGAAAGCCGCCCGGCTCGTGAGCGGCGGTAAATCCTCGGGAGCCTCGCCACCTTACGGAAAGCCCGACGCGCGCAGCATTTCGGAAAGCGTCGTGAAATCAGCCGGTTGGGGAGTTGTTGCCCCTGGTCTCCGGAGCTGCGCGGGTTCGAATCCTGCCTGGGTCACCACCGTGACTTCTTCTCGTTTCGATTGCTATCAGCGCGACGCGATCGTTCGCGCAGGTCGCGCGCCCGTTTGCGCCCGTCGGCGCGCCCATCTGGTTGAGAATCTGCTGCGTCGGTCCTGAGACGGGTCCTCGACTCCGCCGTGGAGAATGGCGGCCTGCCGCTTCGGCGGGAACATGGATGGCCGCTATTCTCGAAGCCCGTTCTCGAAGACAGAAGGCAAGAGAGAAGACATGAACGGATACTGGGGCAAGATCCTGAGAGTGGATCTCTCCACCGGCGAGATCACCGTCGAAGAACCGCCCGAGGGCTTCTATCGCCGCTATCTCGGTGGCAGTGGCCTGATTGGCTACTACCTGCTCAAGGAAGTGCCCAAAGGAACGGATCCGCTGGGGCCGGACAACCTGTTGATCTTTGCAGCAGGGCCGATCACCGGAGTTCCCATCGCCGGGGCTGGCCGAAACGCCATGGGTGCCAAGTCGCCGCTCACCGGAGGCTACGGGGAAGCCGACGTGGGCGGTTACTTCGGCGCTGAACTCAGACAGGCCGGATACGACGCGGTGGTGGTACGTGGACGGGCAGCAAGCCCCGTCTATCTGTGGATTCACGATGGCGACGCGGAGCTCCGTCCCGCCGATCATCTCTGGGGTTCGAAGACACTGGATTGCCAGGAAGCCGTGCGCGTCGAGCTTGGCGACAAGCGAGTGCGGCTGGCCATGATCGGCCCCGGCGGAGAGAAGCTGGTGCGCTATGCATGCGTCATCAACGACGTCACCCGGGCTGCCGGCCGAACCGGCCTGGGCGCGGTGATGGGTTCCAAGAACCTCAAGGCGGTGGCGGTGCGGGGACATGCTGCGGTACCGCTGGCCGACCCGGAACGGGTCCAGCGGCTCGCCAAGTGGATGAGCGAGCACTGGCGCGATACCCAGGAAGAGATGCGGGATCTGGGTACCCCCAGCGGTCTGGTCAATTTCAGCACCATCGGCGCACTCCCGACGCGCAACTTCCAAGACGGGCAGTTCGAAGGTGCCGAGCGGATCGGCGGCGAGGCGCTCCGCGACACCATCCTGGTCGACCGTCCCTCTTGTTACGCCTGCCCGATCCACTGCAAGCGCGAGGTCGAGGTCGATGACGGGGAGTACCGGGTCGAAGGCGCCTACGGCGGACCCGAGTACGAAACCATCGGCGCCTTCGGATCCAACTGCGGCATCGACGACCTCCGGGCCGTCTCCATGGCCAACCAGCTGTGCAACGCCTACGGGCTGGACACGATCTCGGCCGGGATGTCGGTCTCCTTCGCCATGGAGTGCTTCGAGAAGGGACTGTTGACGTTGCAGGATACCGGGGGGTTGGACCTGAGCTTCGGCAACGCCCAGGCGATGGTGGAGCTCACTCGCCGGATCGGGGAACGCGAGGGGCTGGGCGACCTGCTGGCCGAGGGACCCACCCGGGCGGCCCGAAAGATCGGATCGGGTGCCGAGGCCTTCGTCCTCGATGTCAAGGGACAGCCGCTGCCGATGCACGAGGCCCGGACGCGGCACGGTCAGGCCTTCGGCTACGCCGTGTCCCCGACCGGGGCGGACCACATGCACAACATGTGGGATGAAGGGCTGGCCAAGAATCGACTGGGGGAAGTCTGGCAGAGTCTCGGCATCTACGAGTCGGTGCCACGAACCGAGCTGAATCCGCACAAGATTCGTGCATACGTCGCTGAAACGAGCCGGAGGTGGTTGATGAACAGCATCTCGGTCTGCATGTTCATCCCCTGGTCACGCGGCCAGATCGTCGAACTGGTCAGAGGAATCACCGGCTGGAAGACGAACCTCTACGAGCTTCTCAGGATGGGCGAACGCGGTATCACGATGGCGCGGGTCTTCAACATGCGCGAAGGCCTGACCCGGGAAGACGATGTCCTCCCTCCGCGTCTGGCGGTGCCGCACGTCAGCCGCACGCTCAACGAGAAGCCGGTCGACCCGAAAGTGCTGGACGAAATGCTGAGCACCTACTACGGCATGATGGGCTGGGACCCGCAGACGGGTGAGCCCACCGAGGCCAAGCTTCACGAGTTGGACATCGCCTGGGCAGCAGAGCCGAGTTAGCCCGGGCTCCCGCTCATCGGCACACCACCTCGCCAGTAGAAGGAAAGGCCAACGGGTGCAGCATTTCAGAAAGCGCTGTGGAATCAGGTACTTCGAGAGATCTTGGTCCAGATCTCGGGAGCTGGGTGTGGCCGGGTCGGACAGGCTCGAGAAGACGCCTGGATGAGCGGGTGACCTCCAGACCGAGGCTTGGTCTCAGGGAGAGAGGCGGCTAGCTTCGTGGCGGTCTCGCGTGCAGCAGCTGCGGCGGTGGCTCGTGCGATCTGGACCGCGTTCCGGCACATGCGAATACGGAGGTCCGCGGTGATTCGAGCTCGAGTAGTGGGTGCCGGCGGATTCGGCGGCGCCAACATCATCGAACTGCTGACGGCGCATCCCGAGGCCGAAATCGTCTCCCTGGTCGACGTCCAGGGCGCAGGCTTGCCGATCAGTGCCCACCACACCCACTTGAAGGGCATCTGCGACCTGACCGTTTCGAGCCCCGACGAGGCGCCCTGGGATGGCTCGATCGACGTGGCCTTCACCGCCACCCCTGATGGTGTCGGGATGACCCACGCCGAGGCCTGCCTGAAGGCCGGCGCTCGAATGATCGACTACAGCGGTGACTTCCGCTTCAACAGCGCCGAAGCCTATGCTCGCTATGCCGAGCGGATCGGGCGCGATCCGAGCCATGCGGCCGCCGGGCTTCTGCCCCGGTCGGTCTACGGCTTGACCGAGCTGCATCGGGACGAGATCGCCGAGACGTCCCTGGTGGGCAACCCAGGGTGCTTCGCCGTCTCATCGGTCCTGGCCGCGGCCCCGGCGGTGCAGGAAGGCCTGATCGATCCGGAAACGATCATCTGCGACGCAAAGACCGGGGTGTCCGGCGCCGGCATCAAGCCGGTGCAGACCTTCCACTATCCGCTGCGCTACGAAAACATGAACGCCTACAAGATCGCCGCGCATCAACACACCTTCGAGGTGGAACGGGAGCTCTCCGCATTGGCCGGTGCCGAGTTGCGGCTGACGCTGACGACGCAGGTCGTCCCGCTCTGCCGCGGGATCATGACGACCGTCTACGGCCAGTTGGCCCGTTCATCGACAACGGCGCAGCAGCTCTACGAGGCGTACCAAGCGTTCTACGGGGGCTCGATCTTCGTTCGCGTCGAGCCGCAGGGAACGCCCACGTCGAACAATGACGTGCGCGGCTCCAACCTCTGCGTTCTCTCGGTCAACGTCGACGCGCGCACCGGGCGGATGATCGTCATCTCGCACATCGACAACCTGATGAAAGGTCAGGCCGGCTCGGCGCTGCAGAACATGAACGTCATGTTCGGCCTGGACGAGGGCCTCGGGTTGCGCCGCCCGGCGTTCTATCCGTAGCGCCCGCGCCGCCACGGTCGGGTTCGAAGCTCCTCGGTGAGTGGAGGGGGCAGGGGTGCCGCCTAGCGCGATTGGACTTGCGACCGGAAAACCTAAACAACGGCGCGGGGTTCCCGGAATTCGACGGCGACCGCCCAAGGAATCTCCTGAGCCTCAGCGCTGACTGTGCGGCCCTCTGCTGGAGCACTTCTCGGACTTCGAACGGACGACGATGGCAGCAGAGCCGTGCGAGCAGGGGTCCCCAACGCGGCCGGCGAGTGAAGCTCGACTCTCGGCGCTAGCCTCTTGATGTCATGCCGGAGCCCCTCGACGAGTTCCGCGCTCGTCTGGATGGACCCGAGCGGCAGCGTGTGGACTACGCCGTCTGCGGCTTTACAATCACAAGACACGACGGACAGCAGACAACTGACACAACCCATCATGACCGAACAGATCGCGGACAGCCTATGTGAGCTCATCGGCGACACGCCGCTGGTCCGACTCAGCCGCTTTGGCAAAGGCTTGCCGGGCGAGATCGTCGGCAAACTGGAAATGCTCAATCCCCTGGCCAGCGTCAAGGACCGCATTGGCCTCGCGATGATCGAGCAGGCGGAACGGGACGGCTTGATCCAGCCGGGGGGGACCATCATCGAGCCCACTTCGGGTAACACCGGCATCGCCCTGGCGTGGGTCGCGCGCATCAAGGCGTATCGTCTGATTCTCACCATGCCGGATACGATGAGCGCCGAGCGTCGCAGAATTCTGACGATCCTGGGCGCGGAGATTGTCCTGACTCCCGGCAAGGAGGCGATGCGAGGGGCCGTCGAGCGCGCGCGGCAATTGCAGCAGGAGATTCCCGGATCGTTCATCCCGCATCAGTTCGAAAATCCGGCGAATCCGGAGATCCACTACCAGACGACCGGTCCCGAAATCTGGCGCGATACCGGCGGAAGGCTCGACCACTGGGTAGTCGGCGTGGGCACCGGCGGCACGATCTCAGGTGGGGGGCGTTACTTGAAGGAAAAGAATCCGGAGATCCGGATCGTCGCCGTCGAGCCGGCCGATTCGCCCGTGCTCTCAGGGGGTAATCCAGGGCCGCACTTGATCGAAGGCATCGGCGCCGGCTTCGTGCCCAGCATCTACGATGGCGGCATCGTGGACGAAGTGATCCAGGTCAGCAACGACGACGCCATCGCCGCGGCAAGACAACTCGCCAGAACCGAAGGCATCCTCGCTGGCATCTCGACCGGTGCCAACGTGTACGCGGCACGCCAAATCGCGGCCCAGCCTGGAAACGCCGGCAAGCGCATCGTTACCCTCATCTGCGATACCGGTGAACGCTATCTGAGCACTGGCTTCATTTAGAAATGGGCCGCAATCGTAGGTCGTTCGACCGCGACCCGGAGGGAGCTGCCGACGACGCTCTCTTGTGCACCCAGCACGAATCGACTGCAGTTTCCTCCGGGCCGCGGCTGAGCGGGTCAGGGAGCATCGAGATCATTCGCAGATCGTAAAGGAGAAATGGCATGCAGCGTCGCATCACCAATCTCCGGCGCAGTGATGACGAGGTCGTCAAGCAAGCCGGCCTGCTGCTCGATTTCGATGAGATCGCGCGGCACGGCAAGATGACCCTCGAAGAATCGAAGATCGCCAAGGCCTACGGTATCTACACCACCCGCAATCCCAATTACTTCATGGCCCGCATCGTCGTGGCGGGAGGCGTGCTGACTACCTCACAGGTGCGCGGCTTGTCGAGAATCATCGAGGCCTACGCACAAGGCCGCATCTGCGTCACCACGCGCCAGGCGCTGCAGCTGCATTACCTGCGGCTGGGGGATATCGCGCCGATGATGCGCGAACTCGCCAAGTACAGCCTCACCACCTTGCACGGCTGCGGCGACAACATCCGCAACGTCGCCGCCTGTCCGTGGGCGTCGGAGTGTCCCCACCGGCGCTTCGACGTCCTGCCCTATGCGCGCAGGACGGCCGAGTTCATCGGCTCCTGCCGCGATCTCGACAACCTGCCTCGCAAGTTCAAGGTCACCTACTCCGGCTGCCAGGGCAACTGCGGTCAACCGCTGATCAATTGTGTCGGGGCTGTGGCCATCGTCCGCAAGCGTCCTGGAGGCGGCGAGGAAACCGGTTTCCGGGTGAACATCGGCGGCGGCATGGGCTGGCGTCCGAGAGTCGGAGAGCTGTTGTACGGCTTCGTGCCGAGAGACAAGATCCAGCCGCTGTGTCGCGCCATCACGCTGCTGCATCGCGATCACGGCGAACGCTTCGATCGCAGCATGGCGCGACTGAAGGTTGTCGTCGAGCGTCGGGGCATCGACGAGTGCCGCAATATCGTCGAGCGCTTCATGGACGCCGAAGGCGTCGACTACAGCGACTTCGAAGAGACGTTGGTCGAAGACTGCGGTCCGATGGTGCCGCCACGCCCGATGGCCGAAGCGCGTCCCCAGAGCGACGACGGAAAAGCCATTGCCCGGATCATGGTGCCCAGGGGCGAGATCGACTTCCACTCGCTCAAACGCATCGCTGAGCTCAGCGAACGCTACGGTGACAAGTACGTCTACACCACCAACCGCCAGAACTTCGAGATCCACGGCGTGGATCCAGACAAATTGCCCGAGCTCCAGGCCGAGATCGGCACGCTGCCGGTCGCCGGCGGAACGTTCTTCGGGCTCGACGACATCGTCCCGTGTGTCGGCACCACATACTGTCCGCTGGCCGTTTCGGAGACGCGTCGTCTGCACGACATGTTGCAGAGCCTCGTCAAACACGAGAAGTACGACGCCATTCGCGACAAGGCGATCATCAACGTCACCGGTTGCCCGAACTCCTGTTCGCCGTACTACATCGCAGATATCGGCCTACGCGGCATGCGCATTCGCGAAGGCCAGGGCTCCGCGGAAGGATACGAGATCCGTCTGGGCGGCACCGAGGAGCGTTTTGGCCGGGTGCTCGGTGAGTTCAAGACCGAGGATTGCCCACGCGTGGTCGAGGCCGTGCTCGATGCATTCCTGGGAAATCGCGAAGGCGATGAAACACTGGCCGCCGCGGTGTGGAAGCTAGGAGAAGGAGCCCCTTTCCTCCCCGGCATGGAGCCATACCGCAAGGCCGTCGGGGCGCTACATATCCAGTACGATCAGGCGCCCAAGCCGGCGGAGCTCTCGGTCCATACGGGCAAGGGCCGCACCGCGCTGGATCTAAAGACGATGGCACGCGACATTCCGTGTCAGGCCGCCTGTCCCACGGGCACGAACGTGCCCGAGTACATTCGCCAGCTGGTGCTGAGAGACCCCGATGCCTCCTACCGCATCAACCAGGAGGACAACGTTTTCCCCGGGGTGCTGGGCCGCATCTGCACTCGGCCCTGCGAACCAGCCTGCCGCCATCAGTGGACCAACACCAACGGCCCGGTGACGATCTGCCACTTGAAGCGCGCCGCCGCGGACAACAAGTCGCAACCTGCGCAGCCGCTCCAACCGTGGTTCGACGAACTGACGGGCAAGCGCATCGCCGTCATCGGCGGCGGTCCGGCCGGTCTTTCCGCTGCGCGCGAGCTGAAGCGCCTGGGTCATGCCGTGGAGCTCTTCGAGCGCGAGGCGATGCTCGGCGGCCAGATGGCCTGGGGCATTCCGGAGTTCCGGCTGCCGCGCGATGTCGTGCGGGAGGAAGTACAAGCGATTGTCGACGGCGGAATCGAGGTGCGCCTCGGTGACCACGTCGACCGCGAGCGCCTGGCCGAAATGCCAGCGCAATATGATGCCGTGCTCGTCGCCGCCGGCGCGATCCGTGGTATCAAGTTGAACATCGAGGGTTTGGACGACGGCGCGAACGCCATCAGCGGCTACGAGTTCATCAAGCGCTACAACCTGGGCGATCCCCTTCCGATCCGCGGTGACGTGGTCGTCATCGGTGGCGGGTTCACCGCTGTGGACTGCGCCCGCGCGGCCCGACGCCTGCTGGGCAAAGAGCACCGCGTGACCGCCATCATGTACCGGCGCGGCGAAGAACACATGTCGGCCAGCCCTGACGAAATCTGGCAGCTTCGTCTGGAAGGCATCGACGTCGGTACGCTGGTAAACCCCGCGCGCGCGCGCTGCGAGGGTGGCCAGGTCAAAGCGGTGGTCTTTGACCGCAACGTGCTGGGAGACGAACGGGAAGACGGCAGCAAACCGCCCGTCCATCGGGTTCCCGGCAGCGATTATGAAGTCCGCTGCGACACGCTGATCTACGCCGTTGGCCAGACGACCACGATGGAAATTCTTCCCGAGGGCGTCGAACTCACCGAGGGCAACCGCACCACAAACGACAAGATCTTCGTGAGTGGCGATTTCCATACCGGGCCCCTCGACGTGATCCACGCCGTGGCCGACGCCAAGGACGCCGCCGGTGCCATCGACGAGTTCCTGATGGGCAAGAAACGTTTGGGACGGTGGGTCGAGATCGAAGAGGCGGACGACACAGGCCGTCTGCGCGATCACGACCTTTACACCCTAGCTCACATGCGCACGCTGGCGGTCGAGGAGCGCCGGGGCAACGAAGAGGTCGATCTGGGGTACAGCCCCGAAGAAATCGAGATCAACGCCCGCCGCTGTTACCTCTGCAGCTACAAATTCGAGATCGACCAGGACGACTGCATTCACTGCGACTGGTGCATCAAGGTCTCGCCGCGCGCGTGCATCCATCCGTTGACGCGTCTGTTCATCGGAGAAGACGGCGCGCCGACCGGCCACATCAAATCGGCCACCGCGCCCGATGCCACCTACATCTGGATTGAAAGCGACCAGTGTATCCGCTGCGGCGAGTGCCACCGTGCCTGCCCAACCTACGCAATTCCCATCCGCAAGGCCGACGTTGTCTGTGGTCCAATGAGTTAGCGGGGAGTCGATTCCTGTAGAGAGCCTCCGGCTAATCTTCTACCTCTGCGATCATCTCGATCTCGACGGCGATGTCGAAGGGAAGTGCATTCATTCCCACCGCGGACCGCGCGTGCTTGCCTCGGTCGCCGTCCGCTCCCCCCACACGAAACTGGATGGTGGCCCAGGCGCTTCTCGATGGCCAGTACCGGATCGAAGGGGACGGCGCGATCCTGACCCATCTTGGCGAGTGGTTTCCGGGTCGGCGTTGACCGCGGGTGTTGCTCTTCATCTCCAGAACCGCCGCCGGCCGGAGGTCGGTTGCGAAGCGGAATCAGC
>Ga0255055_10000388_pt1 | contig 34467 bp, 31 predicted proteins | sample JV7_2_27_MG_FD_188633 | JGI IMG/M metagenome (GOLD analysis project Ga0255055, IMG submission 188633) | Seawater microbial communities from Jervis Inlet, British Columbia, Canada - JV7_2_27 | ecosystem: Environmental > Aquatic > Marine > Inlet | place: Canada: British Columbia | collected...
ATGTCGAGTTTCCCAATTATTACCGCAATCCATGGGGTTTTAACAACAAAGATGATGTCGATGCCGAATGCCTGCGGCAAATTGAAGTCGTATTGCAAAGAGAACCGGAAATGGCCGCCATCATTGGTGAGCCCATCTCAGCCACCCCGACGGTGCCGACCCAAAGATACTGGCAGGGGATTAAAAAACTATGCGAAGACTACGGCGCTTTGTTAATATTTGATGAAATCATCGAAGGCTTTGGGCGCACCGGTAAGATGTTTGCCAGTGAATACTATGTCACACCGGATGTTTTGGTGCTGGGCAAATCATTGGGCGGCGGCCTGCTCCCGTTTGCCGGAATCGTTACCCACGAAAAATATAATAACTGTCGGCATCGGTCAATCGGGCATTATACCCATGAAAAAAATGCCCTGTGTGCCGCTGCAGCGATAGCTGAGATAGACTATCTGGAAAAACACAAGCTTTGCCAACATGCGGCTGAACTTGGCCGATACACGCTAAAAAGATTGAACGCAATGAAAGATAAACATCCGTTGATCGGAGATATAACGGGGGTAGGGCTGCATCTCGGGATCGATCTGGTGATCGATCCCAAAACAAAAGAACGCGCTGTGGATGAGGCCGAAATCATTATGTTCAAATGCCTTGAAAAGGGCTTATCTTTTAAAACCATTGAGGGCAATGTCATCACCTTAAGACCGGCCCTGGTCATCACTCAGGAAGAAATGGACCGCGCATTGGGTATTTTAGAAGCGGCAATAGGCGATGTCGAATGCGGGAAAAAGTACTAGGGTGCCTAAAAAATTCTTATTGACACTGAAATTTGGCTGAATCACTATAGATCTTTTGGGGTCGAAGATTATACCCGTTACAGTTAGCGGGATTTTAAAAACCGGTGCAAATGGAGCGGAGGTGGAAGCGCAATCGAACCGATACTTCTCTTAATATTAGGTGCCGGCGCGTATGTCGGGTGGAACATCGGAGCAAATGATACGGCCAATTGTGTGGGCACGTCGGTGGGTTGCGGGTTAATTTCATTTAGAAATGCCGTAGTTCTGGTAGCTATTTTTTCTATTTTGGGCGCCCTCTTGCAGGGTCAATATGTGATGAAAACCATCGGCAAGGGGATTGTCAAAACAGATCTGAACTATCTGGCTGTTATTATCGCGCTGGTCTGTTCGGGTTTTTTTGTTACCCTGGCGACCTTTTATAGAATTCCGACATCCACATCCCAGGCTATTGTCGGGGGTGTTGTCGGTATCGGTCTTGCCGTTAATGCTGAGGTGGATTTTGCAAAATTCATCGTTATTGTAGAAAGCTGGGTTATTTGCCCTGTTATGGTTATGGCGCTGTCGTTTGGCTTGATGCATTTGTTAAGATTGATTCTCCGCAGATTTGAAACCAGTTCATTTCTTTTTCAAAATGCGATGGGTTGGTTATCGATCGGTTCGGCCTGCTACGTTGCTTTTTCGATGGGCGCCAACAATGCGGGTAATGCTGTGGGTCCGATTGCGAATCTCGGGATCCTGCATCCGAAGCTTCTGCTTCTTATGGCGGGAATAAGCATAGCTGTTGGGGCGGCAACCTATGGAAAAAAAGTTGCGGATACCGTCGGCAAAGGCATAACCCCGCTGGATATTCCCGGCGCTTTTGTTGCACAAATATCGTCTGCTTTTGGTATGCATTTCTTTTCCTTGCTCGGGATACCGGTATCGACTTCATCGGCTATTGTCGGCGCTGTTGTTGGGGTCGGGCTCGTGAAAGGTATGAAAGCCATCAGCAAAAAAACAACAATGACAATTCTTTTAGGCTGGTTGTTGACGCCGACTTTCGCAGCAGCAACATCCTTTTTGATGTATAAATTAATTAAAACCGTTTTCGCATAAATAGGAGTGATTATGGCACTGTTTAAAAAGGAAAAAGAAGTAATCGAGCTTATTATAAAGCACCTTGATGTGGTGGAGGATTGCGCAAAGACGAGTCTCAAGGCGGGAGAATTTTACTTACAGGATGACATAAGCCAGGCAAAGGACCACGCTCGTAAATCTCAAAGTCTTGAGTCACAAGCCGACTTAATCCGTCATGACATTCGGGACAAACTCTATTCCGGGGCCTATCTGCCCCTGTTGCGAGAGGACGTCTATAAACTGGTCGAAAGTATTGATAAGGTGGCTAATGCCGCCGAAGCATGCTGCGATTTTTTTCTGAACCAACGTCCCGCGGTCCCTAAGGAAATGGTACCCCATTTCCTTGCGGTAACCCGGGAGTCATTAGGGATTATCGTTTCCCTCAAACTGGCGGTCTTATGCTATCTTAAAGGCGACTGCAAGATCGAAACAGTCCGCGACCACACCAAAGAAATTGGCCTCCAGGAATCAAGGGTGGATAAGCTCGAATGGGATTTGACCAAACAAATTTTTATATCGGAGATGGATTTTGCCCATAGGCTCCATTTGAAACTCTGTCTGGATTCGATCGTGGAGGTTTCAGACCGGGCCGAAGATGCCGGCGATCAGCTCGAACTGGCTACCCTAAAATCCATGGCCTAAGGGTTGTTAAGTGAAATAATCCAATGCAATTAACATGGGGTGAGATTCGCAATACTTAAATTTGTCACCACTAGCGGATTGACGCCTTTGCCCGGGTTTAAATTACATCTTTCTTTGTGAACTCCGTTATCTGATCTTGTGAGTATCCGAGCTCCTTCAAGATCGAGGCGGTGCTTTTTCCAAAATCCACGGCCGCGCTGCGGACTGATCCGGGGGTCGCGCTCAATTTAACCGGCACCCCGATAGCCGATTGCTTTTCTCCGGTTTTTCCCTTTAATTCTAAGATCATCTCGCGTTGCCGGAAAAGCGGATCATCCAGGACTTCAGAAAGGGTTTGAACTTTACCCCAACATATTTCCAGATGCGCCAGCTCGGCATCCCATTCATCCAGGGTCTTGCTTTTAAAAGTAGAACGCATAAAATCCAAAATTTCCTCACGGCGGCTATCATCGTATTGAAGGGTTGCATATTCTGCAACGTCCAGGTGATCACATAGCCTTTTCCAGAATCGATTTTCCACAGCGCCAATGGATAAAAACCGTCCGTCGGCCGTTTCGTAAGTGTTGTAACAGGCGTAACGATGAGAGAGCATGGCATCCGCACGCCCGGGGTCTTTGCCGGTCAGTTGTTGAAAATAAAGCACGATGGGCAAAAAGCCGACCATGCCGTCGGTCATAGAGATATCGATATATTGACCTTTGCCGGTCTTTTCCCGGGCAAAGAGGGCCAGCAGAATTCCGATAGCGGCGTTCATGCCGCCGGCGGCAATGTCGGCAATCTGGATTCCCGGAATCGAAGGGGGGCGATCCGGCTCACCCATAAGATTCAAAACACCGGCGAAGCTTAAATAATTGACGTCATGGCCGACCCGATCGCGAAATGGACCGTTCTGACCATAGCCTGTGATGGCGCAATAGATAATTTTAGGATTGACCTTGCGAACGCTCTCATAGTCAATCCCTAAACGGTCCACGACCCCGGGCCGAAAACCTTCAAGCATAACGTCGGCCTTTTCAACCAGTCGGGAAAAAATCTGTTTGCCTTCTTCGGTTTTCAGGTTAAGCGACACGTGTTCTTTGTTGCGATTAATAGTATTGAAAAACAGGCCGTCAGCCATGAACTGTTTGCTTTCGATTGCAATCACCCGGGCACCATGATCTGCCAGAATCATAGAACAATAAGGCCCCGGCAAAAGGCGGGATAGATCGATGACCGTAATTCCGGATAAGGCGCCGGGTTCGAACATGGTTTTCTCCTTTTTATTAAAGCCAAAGAACGCCGTTATTGTTTTAAATGTATATGAAATTTGCAGGTCAGCTTTTAGATCGGTTACCCCTCCCCTTGTGGGAGGGGATAGGGGAGGGGGCTATCAATCTATTTCTTATCACCTGTAAAATTCCATTTAAATTTTCAAAAACATCATTGTTCCAGAATCTTAATACCTTAAATCCCTCTTCATTAAGCCAGGCATCCCTCTGTTTATCTTTATCCTTCAATAAAGTGTGCTGGCCTCCATCTACTTCAATCACAATCCTTTTTTCAAAATTTACAAAATCTACTATATACGCACCGATAGGTTGTTGTCGTCGAAATTTAAAACCTTCCAATTGTCTATTTCTCAAATTTTGCCACAATAAATTTTCAGCTTTGGTGGACTTTTTTCTTAAATTTCTAGCAGCAGTTGTAATTTTCCTCGACATTATCACCCCCACCTAACCTCCCCCCTCAAGGGGGAGGAATCCTTTCGGCTTCGGCATGGGATACTTCCTTTTATGTTTCTGGGTTATGTGTTAATCGTTAAATAAATTCTGCGCGCTATGCGCAGAATTTATTTTCCTTTAAACACCGGCTTTCGTTTTTCCATAAATGCACTCACCGCTTCGATAAGATCTTCAGAAGGCAGTGCGGCTGCATTTTTTTGAGCAACATATTGCAAACCGGCTTCAATGCCGTTGTCGCGACTGTAAAGTATGACCTCCTTGGTCCCCTGGACGGTCAACGGCGGGCATGCTGCAATCTGAGAGGCCAGCTTTCCGGCCTCTTCATAAAGCGTTGGGCGGTCATCGCATATTCGTGTGACCAACCCCATCTGTAAGGCCTCCGGGGCTGTGAAATCTCTGCCGGTCAAGGCAAGTTCCCGAAACCGGCCATGCCCGATAATATGCGGCAGGCGTTGCAGCGTTCCGACATCGGCAATAATGCCCATGCGTGTTTCGCGGATGCTGAAAATCGCATCCGCTGTCGCCATACGGATATCGCAGGCGCAGATCAGATCCACCCCAGCACCGATGCAATGGCTGTGGACCGCGGCGATGACGGGTTTGCGGCATTTTTCAATCTTAGTGAAACTTTGCTGTAGCGCTAAAATCGCTTTGTGCATGCTTTCACGTTCATCCGCTGAGCCCTGACCGAGCAATTTTGCGGCCTCCTCGAGATCCGTACCCGCAGAAAAACTTTTGCCTTCGGCTTTAATAATCACCACGCGGATGTCCGGATTTCTGTCAAAACCATCGAACAATTCTCCGATTTCTTCAAAAAAGGCAAGCCCCATTGTATTTCGTTTTGCGGGACGATTTAAGGTCAACCAGGCGATATGGCCATCTACTTCGGCCTTAAAATAGGATGTTTCCTTCATAAAATTCCTTTCCGAATAAAAATGGTGTCAAATATTTTTGATAGTGAAAACCTAGTTCTATGGTTAAGATCAGGTCTCAGTGGTTCGCGATAACCGAATGCCATGTGGTATTGGAATAATGGAATAATGGAATGTTGGAATGCTGGATTTGGCGGCATGAGATCTACTTTTATATAGTTGGCCCTTATCGCAAATTAAATTCAAGGCATCATCCGCTTTTAATACACACTATTCCATTTTTCCACCATTCCATTATTCCATGGGTTACCCAACGGCAAACACAACCCGGCCGGAGTGAAATCAAAGCGCGGCCATTCGGGTCAGGGTTCTTTACTTTAAACTCAGGCGGCTTTCATTTTATTCCTGATTTCTTCAGCCTGGGACATCATGCGGTCAAAGAGCGTTTTTACCGGCAGAATTTCTCTGGCAAAGCAAATTCCCTGTCCGCAGGCTAAAATCCCTTCATCCAGATCGCCTTGATCATACATTTTTTTCGCCCGCTGGCCGGAAACAACCTCCAGGATTTCAGGAAAATCCGCACCGCAGGTTTCCAAATCCGTACAGTTGCTGGCAGCTGCATTGTGCCAGACCCGGTGCGTCGCATTCAGGGATCGCATGACAAGGGTGGTGTCCAGTTCGCTGGCGCCGATCAAGGCGGTTTTTAGATTATCGTGAATCGGGCACTCTTCGGTTACCAGAAGACGCGTGCCCATTATCACGGCTTCGGCTCCCAGAGACAGCACCGCCATTAAGCTGCGGCCGTCGGAAACACCGCCACCGCCGATGACCGGAATCTGAACGGCATCCACCACGGCCGGCACCAGGACCAGCGTACCGATATCCAGCTTGCCGGTGGCTCCTCCGTTTTCATAACCGACGATGGTAACGATATCCGCCCCCATGTCCTGGACTTTTAGCGCGTAGCGTATGCCCACACATTTGTGAATCCAGGTCATACCTGCTTGCTTAAAACGTCGGCATAACTCTTCAGGGGCCGAATGACCGGATGTTTCCACGATTTTTACCCCTTTTTCTTCCAACACCTCCATATAGATCTCGTTCTCCATCTGTCGCATGGCAGGAAACAGATTAATGTTGACTGCAAACGGTTTATCGGTCAGCTCCTTGACACGATCAACTGCACCTGCGAAAGCCTCCCGTGAATCATACATCGCCGAGGCCATGATACCCAATCCCCCGGCATTGGAGATGGCGGCAACGAAATCAGCATCACTGATCCACATCATGGTACCACCGATGATGGGATGTTTGGTCCCCAGCATTCTGGTTATCTGTGTCTCTATCATGTCGGCCTCCTTATATATTTTTTATGGAAAAGAAAGCTTAAAAAAATATCAGCTCACAGCTCATAGCAAAAAGCAAACAGCTTGCAGCGACAAGCTATGAGCTGCAGGGCTTAAAGCCCAGCCGTGGCTTTGTGGCTTCCAAGCTTCCCAGCTTTATAGCCTGCCGGCCTCTTGCTTTGAGCCAACAGCTACGAGCTATCAGCTTTGAGCTATGAGCTACGAGCTCTTATTTGCATTCCAGCTTCCTGTACAATAAATATGGGAATCGTATTTTAAAGTCAAATCTCTTTTCGGCCTCATAAAAAAGCTGATTGACGCCTGTTTTGCTCTGGAGTATGGTGCCAGCGAAACAGAATGAACCACCGCAACGCATTGATGCGTTTGCCAGAGATATGATTTGTTCAGCTCAAACGTTTCGGTAAGGCAACTGACACGATGACATCGCAAGGTGAAAAGAAGAGATCGGACACCGTTTTTGGTGTCGTTTATGCGGCCAGCGCTTTTTTTATCTGGGGGATCAGCCCGATTTACTGGAAAGCCTTACGTGCGGTTCCGGCACTCGAGATCATTTTGCACCGCATGGTCTGGTCTTTTTTCTTTCTGGTACCGTTGATTCTGGTCATGCGGCGCTGGACGGATTTTATTGATGTTTTGAAAAACTACCGTACCCTGCTCATGCTTTTATTTACCGCCCTAATTATCGGCGCCAATTGGTTGCTGTATATCTGGGCGGTCAATAATGATAACCTTTTGCAAGCCAGCCTGGGTTATTACATCAATCCACTTGTGAATGTGGTGCTGGGAATGGTTTTTCTGAAAGAGCGCTTACGGCCCCCGCAGATTCTGGCCGTGCTGCTGGCCGCGGCCGGTGTTTTGTACCTTACCATTTACTACGGTGAGTTTCCCTGGATCGCCCTGGCACTTGCAGTCAGCTTTGGGCTTTATGGCCTCATTCGAAAAATAGCACCTGTTGGATCACTGGCGGGGCTGACTGTGGAGACGCTCTTACTTTCTATCCCGGCTCTGGTTTACCTTTTATATATTGATAGCCAGGGGGTTGGCACTATTTTTCGGGTCAGCCTGAAATTGGATCTGTTGTTGATGGGCTGCGCGCTGGCGACTGCGATACCCTTGCTCTTTTTTACCCTGGGCGCCAGGCGGCTTTACCTGACGACTGTCGGGCTTCTGCAGTATATCGCCCCCAGCTGTATGTTCCTGCTTGCGGTGTTTTTATTTCGTGAACCCCTCGTAAAAGCCCAGGTGGTGACCTTTATTTTTATCTGGACAGCACTGGCGATTTATTCAACTGACTCCGTACGGTATTATAGGCGCGCGGAGCAAAATCTATCCAATCAGTAAAACCGATTGACTTAAGTCAAGGACCTTTCCTTAATTGTTTTCTAATCATATCATTGAACCTTTTTGTACCCTTTTCTGTTTATTTTAAAAATTAAGACAATCCGGGAGGAAATTCTTGTGATTGAAAGAGAACAAAGTAAAGAAACCAGTATTCCGATTCCGGTAGAATTGTCTGATGAAGATATATACGATGCCATGAAACAGATATCCGGATATCTTGATATTACGCCAGGTGATTTTAAAGAGATCTATGGCCTGGCTTTTCAACACGCCATAAATCGTTTCACCCGTGCGGTGGAAGCAAAAGATGTCATGAACCGAGATGTGGTGTATGTCACTCCAGGGACACTATTAAAGGAAGTTGCTGAGATCATGGGGCGTCATGGTATCTCGGGGGTTCCTGTTGTTGATGAAGGCCATAAGGTGGTTGGTATTATCTCCGAAAAAGATTTCCTGTCCCATATGGGGGTCCAAAAAAATATTACATTTATGAGTGTTGTGGCGGAATGCCTCATTGGAAACGGGTGTATGGCCGTCGATATACGTGGCAAAAGTGCCGCTGATATTATGACTTCACCGGCGATCAGCGTTTATGAAGATACCTCAATCATGGAGGTTGATAACCGTATGCGAAATCACCGCATAAATCGCGTCCCGGTGCTGAATCAGAAGGACAAATTGAGCGGCATTGTAACCCGGACCGATTTATTACCTTCATCCTGTTTAACTGCGATCGCATGATATTTTCTACTGCGCTGGGTCTATTTTTCTTGTAACAAAATCCTTGGCAATTTTAGAATTATGGATAACAAGCTGAATTACTTTAAGAAAATGAAAGGGAGCACTAAAAGCCCGCCGGCAGTTAGCCTCATAGAGATTTTTTGGTCCTGGATTGGGGCGGTGGCAGGTATCGCCCCTGTAGTCTATATCAACTACAACTTGCTTGAAGGCACAGATTTCGTAATGGTTATTGGCTCTTTCGGTGCTTCTGCTGTCCTTATATACGGAGCCATTAAAAGTCCGCTGGCTCAGCCACGGAACTTAATCGGGGGGCATGTCCTCTCGGCCATTATTGGTGTTGCCTGCTTCAAATTGTTCCATGCGAATTTATGGCTTGCGGGCTCCCTTGCCGTGGCTACGGCCATTGCCGTCATGCATGCAACCAAAACCCTGCACCCCCCCGGTGGCGCCACCGCCCTCATCGCCGTCATTGGCAGCCAGAAAATCCATGACCTCGGCTACCTCTATGCAATTATCCCGGCGGCAACCGGGGCCCTTATTATGCTGGCAGTAGCCTTACTAATCAATAATATCCCCCAAAATCGTCGCTATCCGCAGTTTTGGTTCTGACCCTTTTGCTGCCTTGTAGCGCCCTTATTTGTAGGACACAACACTAGAACCTATTTCAAAAATAGTGGCTAAGGGTTCAGGGCAAGGCGTCCCGTGAATTGAAAACGGAGCGTACACGGAGTACGTGAGTATTTCAATTCACGGGACAACGCAGTCCTGGGCACTTAGACGCATTTTTGAGATAGGTTCTAATATAAGTCGTGCCGGCGATTGGGTAGGAAGTAACGCATGCGGTGGCCTCTTACCTTTTCTAATTCCTCAGCTTTTAGATCTGTAACCATCATATGTTCTTTTCCACCGGTATTTTTTTTGACGATTCGACCGGAGGGATTAAGAACAACAGTTAGGCCCGGGAAATTGAGACCGGCTTGATTGTCACCGGTCTGATTGCAGGCCACCACAAACAGGCTATTGTCGAAAGCACGGGCGGGCAAATGCCGCATCCAGGAATTAAATTTTTCGGTCGGTGTGCCTCTGGGAGAGGCATGCGGCATGAAGATTAAATCAGCACCTTGGGTGGCCATGCAGGTGGAAAGCTCGGGAAAGTGTACATCATAACAAAGCTGGATTCCAAATTTAACACCCTTGATTTCAAACAACGGTATCGTATTGCCCGCGGAAAACACATTGATCTCCGGTGGGGCAATATGGATCTTGCGATAAGTACCGGCCAGGCCCTCAGGTGTGATCACCGGATGACTGGCAAACACACGGCCTTTGGCGTCCTCTTCAGCCAGTCCGGACAAAATAACCATCTTAAATTCCCGGGCCATCGCCAAAACAGATTGACTGATCGCCCCCGGTAGGGTTTCGGCTGAATCTTTGATTTCATCCCGGGTGCTGTAACCGGTAACATTCATTTCCGGAAAGGCGATAAGATCCGCACCCCGTTTCCTTGCGGCCGCAACCCAGGAGGCCATGTGATCCAGGTTGTCCGCCACCCGGCCAACCGGACAATTCAAAATAACAGTAGCGATGCGGATGTCGTTCATTATGAATGCGTATTGGGTATTAGGTATTGGGTATTGGGTATTAGGTATTGGGTATTAGGTATTCGGTACTGGGTATTGGTAATTTTATATCGGTTTGGCTTTCGAAATCAAATAGCAGGGCACATTTTTTTTACCAATACCTGATACCCAGTCCCCAATACCTATATTTTAAATTCCGCCTTTATCTTGAACACTTTTGTCGCCGGCAGATTGAGGATATCGGTTATGCCGGTCTCATCGGCGATTTGCTTAAGATTTGCGTTAATCTCATCCATTGAAGGTGCAATAAAGGTAAACCAGATATTAAAAGTATTTTTCCGGCGGTAATTATGAGTAACACCCGGATAGCGGTTGACGACTTCAGCAAAAATATGGACCTTATCTTCAGGTACTTTTGCTGCACACAGGGTACTGACAAATCCCAGTTTTTCAGGCTTAAAATTGCCGCCAATCCGTCGGATAATTCCGGATTCTTTTAACCGTAAGACGCGCTTTAAAACTTCATTTTCAAGTAAGCCCAATTCTTCGGCAATTGTGCGGTAAGGTCGCGACGTGATGGGAAAATCAGATTGGATTCGATTCAAAATGGCCCGGTCGGTATCATCGATGGTCACTTCAGGTTGATTCATGGCTTACTTCCTAAATTTTCCGTCCAGGATCCGAACGTGAATTTTTCGAGTTCGCGGTCCATCAAATTCACAGAAAAAAAGTCCCTGCCAGGTCCCTAAAACCAGTGAATCGTTTTCAATTGCCACCAACTCCGATGCGCCCACCAGGCTCGACTTAACATGGGCGGGCGAATTGCCCTCCAGGTGTTTGTAATTTGCATCCCAGGGAATGATTTGATTTAAGACCATCATGATGTCGCCCCTGACGCTTGGATCGGCACTTTCATTGATTGTAACTGCTGCCGTTGTGTGGGGCACATACAGCATACACAGACCTTCGCTCACACCGGATTCTTTTACCCATTTAGCAATTTTTGACGTAATATCGATTAATTCTGTTTTGGTTGATGTTTTTACGGAGAGATTCATTAGGCCTCCTAAAGAAAAAAGGCCCTGCGTAAACAGCAGGGCCTTTTTTAAAATGATAAATCGGTCACGATCTTGAGATTAGACACATCCGGTGGGTTTCGGAAGACCGGCCATTTTACAGGCACCCTTACCTGGACCTGACGGGAACAACTCATAAATATGTTTCAGTTTAAAACCGGTTACTTTGGACAGAACTCGAACCATTGGAGCAATACCATTTTTCTCATAATAATCGCGAAGGACCTCAATTACTTTTTGATGTTCGTCGTTGAGCTCCTCGATGCCTTCCTGATTTTTTACCCATTGTACCCACTCATCGCACCAGTTCTCGTAGGAATCGATGAACCCGTCTTCGTCGATTGTAAACTCTTTCCCCATGAATTCTACACTTGGCATTTAATCGTCCTCCTTCTTGATAATTTATATATTATATAATTGTTTCTTTCGGCCGCAGCCTGATTCAGCTTATTTTTAAAAAGAGATTTTTACCGTATATGATATAGCATTGTCAATATGAAAATTTTTTTATTCATGTATAAAATTGAGAAATTATACCGCATCCTAATATTCCCTGGGTGTCCTGTTTAGTTCTTCCAGTGTGAAAACCGGCCCATCTTTGCATACGAATTCTTTGCCGATATTGCAGCGACCGCACATTCCAATTCCACATTTCATGCGGTTTTCAAGGGACATAATAATGCGATCGTGGGAATAGTCCAGTGTATCTAATACCGGTTGCGTAAATTTAATCATGATCGGCGGCCCGCATACCACCGCGTATGTGTCTTCACCACCGGGAGGTGCTTTTTGCTCGGTGATGGTCGGCACAAATCCGGTGTTGTATTTCCAGCTCGGGTCATCGGTACCGTCTACGGTGATATGCATGTTGATATCATCGCGCTTTTCCCATTCTATTAACTCATCCCAGTACAGCAACATACCGGGTGTACGGGCGCCGTATATGACGTGAATATCTTTAAATTTCGGGCGGTTTACCGGATCCAGCATGTAGATAATTGAGGACCGCAGGGTGGTAAATGCAAAACCGCCGCCGATTATGACCACATTTTTACCTTCCATCTGTTCCCAGGGATACCAGTTGCCCAGGGGGCCGCGAACCCCCATTATATCACCTTCTTTCATGGCATGCAAATAAGATGATACCAGTCCCACCTTGTTTACGGTGAACATGACAAACCCTTTTTCCGAAGGCGATGAGGCGATACCGATGGGAATTTCACCCTTTCCGGTCACGGAAAGTTCGGCAAACTGACCGGACCGGTAGTTGAATTTTTCTTCATCTTCCGGGTTTAAGAAGACAAAGCGAAATGTTTTCAAATTCTTATCTTCGGTTTCAACGGTGATAGCATCGATGCGAACCGGATAAGGCAAATATGGATTTTCCAAAATATCCCCCGTAAAAATTGAATATTGAAAATTGACTATTGATAGAAGTCGCTGTGCTCCGTCATGTTTATTGTAAATATTTTAAAATTGATCCGCCGTAGGCGGACCATAAATATTCAATATTCAATCTAAAATATTCAGTTCTTTTTCGCGGCTTGGCTGTTCATCAATTCACAAACTCGACGAATGTCGATGTTGACCGGACAGAGGCGAACGCAGCGGCCGCATCCCACACACTGAATTCCGGTGTCATATTTATCGACATAATATTTTAATTTGTGCATAAATCGCTGGCGCACCCGGTGCAATTTGGTGTCTCTGGGATTATGCCCGGAACCATGCGCGGTAAAAAGCGGGTACATACAGCTGTCCCAATTGCGCATTCGACAACCGCTATTGCCGTAATTTTCATCCTGAATATCAAAACACCAGCATGTCGGGCACACATAGGTACAGGTGCCACAGTTAATACAGGAAAAAGAAACTTCCTCCCAAAATGGTGCATTGTAAAGCGCGTTGGTTTCGATTTCCCTTAATTTGTCTGTGTTTACAGTAGCACATATTTTATCTTCGGCTGCCCGTTTCTGGGCTTCAATTTCTTTAAGGGCTGTTTTTTCATCCAGCGTACGGGTCCATCCGGCGGCCTCCAAAAATGCTTCGCCTTTGTCGGTGATGACTTTGGCCCGGTATTGATCGCCGCTATCGATCAGCAGCAAATCCAGTTCTTCTTCATGATAGGGCCCGCAGCCGGCGGTGGTGCAGAAACAGGAACTGCAGGGAGACTCACATGCCTGGCCCACCAGCGTGGTGGCTTCATAGGCTTTGAGCCAATACGGGTCTTTGTAATCCGGTGTATCAAAATTGAGCCTGACCAGCGCAAAGGCCTTGGCATCACAGGGCCGCATACCGATAATCGCTTGCGAGGGGTAGTCGTTATTGACTTCCTTTAGGATGTGATGGTCTTCCTGGTTTTCATCCAGAGAATATTCGAACATCACTTCCGTTTGGGGATAGATGATCGATTTGGGTGACAGGCGGGTGTTTAAACAACTTAAATCCGGCAGTTGCCCCTGCTCGAGTTCCTTAAAATTATGGAAATCATCTTCCTTGACGGGACCGAAAAGGCGATAGGTCTTGCATAATTGTTTAAGTCCATCTGCCCAATTTTCTTTGTTTATTTGTACGATTTTCATAATCAATGCCCTTGATGGGTCAGTTGTCAGTTGTTAGTTGTCAGTTGTGATTGCAACGGACAACCTGCGACCGACAACGGACATTTTCTATTTTATAAACTCATCCGGATCACTCGGTCTATATGTGTCCAGGGGCGGCCGCACATTCGGATCCAGGCCGGCTTCCCAATCAAACAACTCCAGACAATCTTTTTCCAATTTTTTGGTAAAGACGCGCATATTGATACCCACCGGACAGGAACGTTCGCAGGCGCCGCAGTCGGTGCACCGGCCGGCACAATGATAAGCTCTTAAAAAGTGGAATGTGCTCACATCGGTCGGGTCCTGGCCTTTAGCGACCCATTGCGGCCGGGATTCATCAGTAAAGCAGGTGGGACAATAGCAAAGCGGGCAGGCATTGCGGCAGGCGTAACAGCGAATACAGGGTTGCAGCAGTTTCTCAAAGTATTTCGTCTTTTCTTCCGGTGGCAGCGCTTCAATTTCACGGACATCCGTATAGCGGTCCACATCGGTCTGCTCTTCTACCGGATCGCCCACCAGTTCATCATGAATGACCGGGTTGCGGTGAATACAGACGGAACAGTTTTGCTGGAGCACTTCCTTTTTATTTAAAGTTTTTTCAAAGCCGTCGCCTTTCACGGTGATGTTTGTTTCATCTTCGATGACTTCACCGATTTCTGCCTCAAACATAGCGGAAATTTTACGTTTATCAAGCATCCCTTTACAGGGGACACCGATGATAACGAGTTGATCCCGTTTGATTTTATTTTCAATGATATGGGTAACGATATTGCGGGAATCACACCCTTTGGCCAGAATGCCGATTTTTTCCCGGCGATTTGTCAAATAATTACAAAGGTTAATGCCGCAATTGCTGTCCCAGACGAAATTTTCGACTTCCGCCGGAGATTTGGCAAAATGGGGTTCATTCATCATTGGAACGGTTCCCTTACGGAACCCGATGATCATCTCCACCCGTCCCTCTTTTAGGAGCCCGGTGGAAATTTCCTTTATTTTATCAATGTAACTCAACATCTTAAGCTACCTTCGGTATGGTTTTGACTAAATTTTTATTGGGTCCCAGCGCCTGTATGGCCTTGGTAACCTCGGTAACCACCTTGACGAATTTAGTGGCCTCCGCCGATGAGACCCACGAAAACTGCAGGCGGTCGGATTCAATACCCATGTGTTCCATCAGGTTTTGAAAAAGGGCAAATTTGCGTCGGGCGTAATAATTACCTTCCAGGTAATGGCATTCACCGGGATGTCACCCCGACACCCAGACGCCGTCTGCGCCCTCACGCAGGGCCGCGAGGAAAAACTTAGGATCCATCCTCCCGGTACAGGGGATTCGAACCACCCGTATGTTGGATGGATATTCCATCCGTCCGACCCCTGCCAGGTCGGCAGCACCGTAGCTGCACCAGTTGCACAAAAAGGCAACGATTTTAGGTTCCCATTCGGACATGGTTTTATTCTCCTTTATCGGGCTACTGGAAAACCCGCTAGCACAAAAACCGCCGTCGGTTTCAATATCAGGCCGGCCAATGATTGAAAAACGTCGAAGAATATAAGTTTAGCACCTGTTTGTCAATGAGTTTTGACACGGTTCAGGCTAAAATCGGCAGTTTGTTTTGAGCAAAATATAAATAGATATCAATCTGTTAACCAATAAATGAAATTTAATCGGCGGGTCGCTTTACACATCAAAACCTGATGTTTTATCCCTGTCCATGCCGGCGCTTTTGCAGACTACCCTGAAAGACGTCTGATTGACTTTCCTTGCCCACCTATGTAATTTAAACTGTCGATCTTAGAGTCAGAGATAATGTGCCCTACCCGAAGGGTTTGGATTTTTGTCACTTTCATCTGGAAAGTGACAAAACAAATCAAGTTAATCCTGTAAATCCTGTCTAAAAAAATAAAAATAAAGATTAATCAATTGCCGACATATGAGCTCTGAGACTGAAAAACCCAAAATAATAATTATCTGTGGTCCCACCGGTATCGGCAAGACGGCGGTCGCCGTCGATCTGGCGCAACATTTTAGCGGCCAAATCATCGGGGCTGATTCCATGCAGATCTATAAATATATGGATATCGGCACCGCCAAACCCACTGCTGAAGAACAGAACCGCGTTGCCCATCATATGATCGATATCGCGGAACCCGATGAAACTTTTGACGCGGCCCGATACGCGGGACTTGCCCGTGCTAAAATCTTTGCGCTTAACCAACAGAACATTACGCCTTTTGTGGTGGGCGGAACAGGACTTTATATTAAGGCGCTTCTCTACGGTCTGTTCAACGCAGCGGTATCCGATCCGGATGTTCGAAGGAGATTAAAAGAAGAGGCCGCTGTCCATGGTAGCGAATATTTGCACGCACGTCTCGGTCGATTGGACCCTGAAAGCGCCCGGCGGCTGCACACCCATGACACCTACCGCATCCTTCGAGCCCTTGAAGTCGTCGAAACTACCGGCAAGCCCATCTCCCGGCATCACCAGGAACACGGGTTTTTAGAACAACCCTTTCGGTCTTTAAAAATCGGCCTGAATATGGATCGCACAGATTTATATGAGGGGATTAACGCAAGGGTCGATGCCATGGTCTCTGCCGGATTCGTCGATGAGGTTAGAAACCTGCTGGCGAGAGGCTATGCTGGAGACCTTAAGTCCATGCAATCCATCGGCTACCGGCATATGATTGATTATATCGAGGATCGTTTATCCTGGGAAGAATGCACGCGAACCCTTAAACGGGACCATCGACGCTATGCCAAACGCCAGCTGACCTGGTTTGGTGCCGATCCTGAAATCATCTGGGAAAAACCGGGGCAAACAAATGCAATAAGGATTATCATAGAAAAATTCACTGGCGAAGCCTAAAGTTGAGAAAGCATTTTTGAGATAGATTCTGGCAATTTATAATAGTGAAAATTTCCATAAAATATTGATTTTTTTTCGCTTGACACGTTAAATATAGGCTGTAGCTTAAATGATAACTACTCTTAATAAAGTATAATTTTTGCAGTATGCCTTTATATAAAAAAATTTATATAAATTTGGAGGCGGACATTGTCGCCGGACACAGGTTTGCATCGTTATTATGGTTGCCTTGAAAGCGTCATCAGAAAAATTGCCCTTCGCCTAAAACTCCTTCTCGCTCTTGAATCCCTTCTAAGATTGGCTTCGCTTTTTCTGATCGTCCTTTTAGGAAGCCTCTTTCTTCAGGGGACCCAGGAGATATTTTCGTACCTTCCTTTCTTCTATTGCCTCCTGGCCTTGATCTCTCTGATTGTGGTCTTTTTGATGGGGCTCTGGAAAATCGCTTCCAAGCGTTCAACGTTACGTGTCGCCAGAGGATTTGAAGAAAAGTTCCCCTGGCTGAGAGATGATTTGACCAATTCTGTTCTTCTTTACCATCAAATCAACAGTTCCTCGGCAAACGATCATATCTCAGGGGAATTGGTTACAGCCCAACTGCGTAAGACAGCAGATATGGTTTCGAAAATTCATCCCAAACAGGTGGTAAACTTCAAAAGCGCATTGCCGCACCTAAAACTCCTGATCCCTCTTCTTTTTGCTTTCACGGTGGTCTTCGCCCTGGAACCTTCGTTTCCGGGACGCGCATTCGCTTTTCTCTTCGATCCTGTGTCTGCCCTTCCGATGCGGGAAACGGTTATATCCGTCGATCCCGCGCCTTCCATGGTGTTGCGAGGAACTCCGGTGGTGATTAAGGCCAAGGCAACCGGTTACATTCCGGATCGCGTTTCGCTGAGGTTTTGGCCCGATAATGGCGAGGTCGTTCACTTCGCGATGGATTCTGAAGGAAACGGCAGTTTTAGTCACAAGATCCACGCGGCGCAGGTCTCTTTCCGATATCAGGCCTTCAGCGACCGGGCTAATTCTGCTCTTTACGAAGCGCGAGTGGTGGATGCACCTAACATAGGGAAAATAAAGCTTACCCTGATCCCTCCCGGCTACACGCGTCTCCCCGAGGAAATTAAGGAGGAGGGTCACATCGAAGCGCTAAAAGGAACAGTTGTAAATCTGGAAGCATGGACAACAAAAGAGGTCCGGGAAGGGAAACTGATTCTGGATCATAAAAACCAGCTCCCGCTCAACGTTGAAGGCGACCGGCTCAGCGGTAACCTTTATGTTTTTAATCCCGGCACCTATTCTCTATCCATCAGAGATGAACTCGGGCTCGAGAATGCCAATCCCGTCCAGTACAGAATCCATCTGATTCCTGATCAATATCCTCAGGGAGAGATTATTAGCCCCATAGAAGACCTCGAAGTTACGGACAGTGAGATTCTCCCGCTTATTTATTCCGCAAGTGATGATTATGGCTTGACGGCGATCAGACTGATCTATCAAATGGCCGGAACGGAGCGGTCCATCACGCTAAAGGGTATCAAGGACGATGGTTCTGCAAGACTGGAGCGTTTCAAGTGGGATCTGACCAGCCTGGCGTTAACCCCTGGTGATCGTGTGACCTACCGCCTCGAGGTGTGGGACAACGATTCGGTCTCCGGACCCAAAGCCGGTTATTCAAGGACACTCTCCCTGCGCATGAGGGACGAGAGGGAATGGGCCGCCCGGGAGTCGGAGCGGGCTCAGGAGATCGCCGACGCCCTGTTGGATCTTTTGGCGGATCAGTTGGAAGACATCAAAGACCGCAAGGCGCTGGCGGCTGAAATCGCCCGCATTATGGAAAAGGTCGATCAGCATCTTGAACGCATGGGGACGGAAAAGATGGAGCGCTTTGACCTGGAGTCCTTGAAGCGGAATCTATCCACACTGCATAGAAGAATCGACCGGCTATCCAAAGAGTCGACCACCCAGGAGATGGAGCGATTGGCCCTTCTGGCCGAGAATATAGCCAATCAAACCAGGATGCATGAAGTTGAAGCCGTGGCGCGGGAAATCAGAAATCGGCAGAGACGCCTCCTCGATGAACTGCGTGAACACAAGGGGCCTCTCACACCGGAGGCCCGCCAGGCCATGTTGCAAGAGCTCCAGAAACTCAAAGACCTTGTCGCGCAGGTCATGGAGGCCATGAGTAAGATGGCCACTCAGCTTCCCGACGAGTTCGTCAACAGTCCTGAGCTCAGCGATTTGGAATTCCAGGATTTTTTCAAAGACCTCGAGGAGATCCAGAAAAAGCTCATGGCGGGAGATATGGCGGGCGCCATTGAAGCCGCCCAGAGGCTGCTGCAAAACCTATCGGAGATGATGGCTGCCATGACCAGGGCCGGAGCTCAAGCAAATATGGGCGCTTCCGGCAGGCTTCAGTCGGAGATGTCCCGTCAAGCCGGCGAACTGGAGAAAATACTTGCGGAACAAAAAGAAATTCTGGCCGGCACGGAAGCGATCGATCGAGAATTGAAGCACGCGCTCGAAGCGGAAACCGAAAAGCGCCTTGAGCACATGATGTCCCGTTTTCAAGAGCTCTTTGAACAGCTGCGTGGCCTGCTTACTTCTGAGGAGCGCGATTCCATTTCGGAAATGGAAAGACTTCTTGAAGCGGGGCAGATCGAAAGGCTTTCACAGCTTGTCGAAAGCCTGGAGAAAGCGCTCGCGGGCAAGCCGGATGTTCGGATGATTTTCGACCAATTGAGGCAGCAGACCAAGGCGTTGATACCCGATCAAAACGAGGTCATGACGGCAGACAGCCAGGAAAGATTCCCCGGCCTTTTCTCCCGCCAGAAAGAGCTCCGGGAAAGGACCGCGGGTCTGGGAGAGAAACTGGAGATGCTCTCACAGCTCTTCCCGGGCATGGACACGGAAATCATTAACGACCTCAGGCAAGGGGCGCGTTCGATGGGCACCGCGTCCGGAGAATTGGAAGGCGAAGACGCCGCCGGTGCAATCCCTCCGGAACAGGAAGCCATACGAAGCTTGACCCGATCACAACAGGCCATGCAGCAGATGGCGCAGCAAATGGCCCGGCAGATGGCCATGCACATGCGCGGAAATCGCTGGGCCTATCCCGGGGGGTATGATCCGAGATCCGGCTGGTATTACGGACCCCGGATCCCCATGCCCACCCTGCCACAGCCGGATGTGAGCAGGCCTCGAGAACGTGGCTATACCGGCATTGACAGGGAGGAATTTGATCCACCCTCCAAAGATGCTTACAAAGCGCCTCAAATGCTGAGAGAAAAGGTCATGGAAGCCCTCAAAGAAGACATCCCTTCGCGTTACCGCAGAGAAGTAGAGCAATATTTTAGAGGTTTGACGCAATGAAAAAACGCATCGGTTTCATCTCATTGGTATGGGTTACACAGCTGGCTTTGATCGTGCCGTATGTCTCGGCCACGGCCTCATCGGAGATGGTGCCGTCATTAACAGCCAGGCTTGAAAGCTGGGACCTGGAAGAGATCTGGCCGCTGGTCCAGGAGGCGCTTGCGAAACAGCCGCAGGATGAGGAGCTTCTGGAAGTCGCTGCCCAGATTGCGTTTCACCGCGGCGACTACCCCGAATCCCTCCAGCTGATAAGACGATCCATGGAGGTGGGAGGAGAGAACCCAAAACGCCGGGGATTCGCTCTGTTCATCGAAGAAACGATCAATGTCCTGGCACCTTACAAGGAATACGAAACGCCTCATTTCATTATACGTCTGAACGAGGCGCAGGACGGCATTCTGGTCGATTATCTGACCGCTGCTCTGGAAAAAACATACGCGGTCATGTCCCGCTATTACGGCTTTAAATCCAAGGAGAAGGTTAGGGTTGAGCTCTTTCCCGATGCAAGGGCCTTTTACCTCGCCTCTACGCTCTCTATTCGGGACATCGAAGTAACCGGAGCCGTTGGTTTGACCAAATTCAACAAATTGCAGTTTCTCTCGCCCAGAGCATTGGTATACGGCTATCGCTGGCTTGACGCGATCAGTCACGAATACATGCATTACCTCATTGTAAAACTGACATCGAATAAAGCGCCGATATGGTTCCACGAAGGGCTTTCAAAATATGAGGAGACCCGCTGGCGCAATGGCCCCACTTATCTTTCACCGCTCTACCGGACACTTCTGGCCCAGGCCCAGGCAGATAGCCGGCTGATCGAGTTCCTAAAAATGGAACCATCCTTAATCCATCTCGATACACCCGAAGAAGTTCAGCTTGCCTATGCCCAGGCGGCCTCCGCCATCGAGTTCATCATCAGCAGCATCGGCCATGAAGGCCTTAAAAAGGTCATGGAGCGCATGGCCGGGACCGAGACAAAAGGCGCCGGTGAAGCCATCAAGGAAATGATGGGGCTGGAGTTTTCTGAATTTGAAGAGAAATGGAAGGTCTATCTGGCCGCCAAAGAGATCAAACCCATGACCGGTGCGAAAATTCAGCGTTATAAGGTCAAGGAGGGAAGCGCCAGCGAGGAACGTATGGACATGCAAGAGATCAAGTCTCTGGTAGCCAGGAATCGGGCCCATCTGGGTGACAAACTGAAAGCGAGAGGACGCACGCGTGCTGCGGTTATTGAATATCGGAGAGCTTTGGCTGAAATGCAGGGTGCCGTGCCCGTCATGAACAGGCTTTCCGCGGCCCTCATCGACCTCGGCCGGGATGAAGAGGCATTGGATATGATAAAACGGACTCTCGATTTAGCTCCCGACCACCCCACGCCTTACACCCAACTCGGCCGGTTCTATCTGAAACTGAAAGATTTCAAGAAGGCCAAAGCGGCATTTGAGGAAGCCATACAGATCAATCCATTCAACCCTGATGTACATGTCGGATTGGCCAATGCCAGCGCTATGCTCGGAGACAACGTCGGCTCCGCGCATGAAAGAGACATTGCCCACAGGCTAAGAAGGTGAGGAAATCAATGCAAGCTACCAATGGGTATCAATTATCGGATGCAGACCTCGCCCGGGCGGAGGAGATGGGCCGGAAAAAGTTTGAGATCATTGCGGAGATCAAGAAAGTCATCGTGGGGCAGGACAAGGTGATCGACGAGATCTTAATCGCTCTTTTCTGCCGCGGTCATTGCCTGCTTGTCGGTGTCCCCGGCCTGGCTAAAACGCTGTTGATTTCAACCCTGGCAGGCATTATGGAACTTAAATTCAAGCGGGTCCAGTTTACACCCGACCTGATGCCTTCTGATATCACGGGAACCGATGTCCTCGAGGAGGAGGTCAGCAGCAAGCAACGCACGTTTCGTTTCATCAAGGGCCCAATTTTTGCGAATATACTTCTGGCGGACGAGATCAATCGGACACCTCCCAAGACGCAGGCCGCGCTGCTTCAGGCCATGCAGGAATACAAGGTGACGGCCGGGGGCGTAACCCATCCCCTCGATCTGCCGTTCTTTGTTCTGGCCACCCAGAACCCCATCGAACAGGAGGGGACCTATCCTCTGCCCGAGGCTCAGCTTGACCGGTTTATGTTCAATATCGAGATCAACTATCCGAGCTATGATCAAGAGACTGAGATCGTCGCTTCGACGACGAGCTCGCAACAGCCTGTGCTCAACAAGGTCATCCGCGCCGATAAGATTCTAAGGCTGCAGGAACTTGTCAGAAAGGTGCCCGCCTCTTCACATGTCATCCGGTATGCGGTCAAATTGGTGCGCGCCTCACGCCCTCAAGAAGCCGAAGCCATGCCGTTCGTTAAAGAATGGACGGAGTGGGGCGCCGGCCCCCGGGCCTCGCAGTTCTTCGTCCTGGCAGCCAAGGCCAGGGCCGTGATGGATGGACGCTATGTTGCTTCTACGGAAGATATAAGAGCCGTGGTACCCTCCATTTTGCGGCATCGAATTATCACCAACTTCAAAGCACAGGCAGAAGGGATTTCCTCCCTGGATGTCATCGATCGGCTTTTACAAGAGGTGGAGCCTTGAATTATTTCGACCCTAAAGTCTTAGCCGGGGTGAAGACCCTCTATTTGAAGTCACGTTTCGTGGTTGATGGCATGATGGTCGGAATTCATGCCTCCCGGGCGAAGGGGCTTAGCTCTGAATTTGAGGAACATCGCGGATACGCCCAGGGTGATGAAACACGCCATATCGACTGGAAGGCGTATGCCAAGTTTGACCGTTATTTTATTAAGGAGTATCGCGAAACAACGAATCTGCGGGCTTACCTGGTCATGGATTGCAGCGCTTCGATGCGTTACGCCTCAGACGGGCTGAGCAAGTTCGATTATGGCTCGGTGTTGGCGGCCGCGCTGGCCTCGCTGATGCTGAAACAGCAGGATTCCGTCGGGGTGATCACCTATTCCGATAAAATTGAACAGATGATTCCCCCCAAGGCTGCCCACGACCATCTCTTGGCCATTTTGAAAGCGTTGGAAGACACGCGGCCGCAGGGGGCAACCGCGACCGCCGCCGTGTTGCAGGACCTGGCAGCCTCTTTGAAAAGGCGGGGGCTGATTATTCTAATCTCGGATCTTCTCGATGAACCGCAGGACGTCGCCAAGGGCTTAAAACAATTGCGAGCCAGGGGAAGCGAGGTCATTGTTTTTCACCTCCTGGATCGCGAGGAATTGGAATTTCCCTTTAAATCGCCCTGTCTGTTCCAGGATATGGAGGCGGATTTGAGACTCCTGGCCGATCCTCAGGCCATTCGGCCGGCCTATCTCAGAGCCCTCCGATCGCTTATGGACAGATATCGTCAGGCCTGCGTCGCGCATCAAATTGACTATTCCTTATTCGACACCTCAGTCGGTCTGGATCAAGCTTTGGTTAGGTACCTCACCTGGCGGCAGAAGTTTAGACCGCGGTAAAAAAAAGATGAATCTCACTTTTCACAATCCATTTTTTCTTTACGGGCTCGCAGCCGCAATCCTGCCCATCCTCATTCATCGGATTACGCAGAGAAAGCCGGAGGTGCGGGAATTTTCTGCGGTTCGCCTATTGCTCCAATCCCAGCGAACCACTGCAAGGCCCCGGCGGCTAAAACACCTTCTTTTGCTTTTCTTAAGAATCCTCGCCATCGCGGCCATTGTGTTTATGATGGCGCGGCCTGTGCTCGAACGCCCTGGTTTTGCCACTCTCCTAGCTGAAGGCGCCAAAGTACTGATCGTTGATAACTCACTCAGTATGGGCTATCGCGAAGACAAGGGCCAACGCTACGATATTGCCAAAAGCGCAGCCCGAAAAGCGTTGGAGGGTTTCGAAGGCAGGATTACGCTTATTCCGACAGGCCGTCTCCAGCGGGGTCAAGCTTTTGAATGGATGCAAGTGGAAGAAGCTCTGAATGCTCTGCAAGCGCTGCCCCTCTCATTTGCCCGCGGCGAAACAGGAGCTGCCTTTACGTCGGCCTATCAGCGCTTAAGGAATTTAGAAATGCCTAAGCAAATCTTGATTCTGAGTGACCTGGCACGCAGCGATTGGGACGGCCTTGATCTGGCCCGGCTCGGGATCATCCCGGACGCAGACGTCACCTTTTTAAGAATCGGGCCTTCCACCAGAGATCCGAATTTCGGCATTAAAGATGTCAGCCTGACGGAAGGCGCGATTTTAGTCGGCGTTCCCGCCCGTCTGGCAGTTACCGTATCGAATCTCTCCGATAAAGCCGGTAGCGCACTTGTGCAAATCTACCTTGCGGGCCTGAAAACCGAGCAGAAATCGATCGATCTGAAGTCCGGTCAGACTGCAAAGGTATTCTTTGAGCTTTTAGTCGATAAACCCGGTTGGATTGATGCAGAGATTAAATTGTCCCCCGACCGGCTGCGCAGCGATGATGTATTCTATTTTCCGATGAAGGTCAGGGACAAAATCAACATTCTGATCGTCGATGGAGATCCCAAGACTTCTCTCAAGGCCAGTGAGAGTTACTTTTTGGTGAGTGCGTTGCATCCCGGCGCCTTCGAAAAGTCGCCCTTTCTGACTCGCGTTATCACTGCGGGCGAGATGGCCCGGACGGATTTGCGATCGTATGACGGCATCTTTCTGCTGAATGTCGCCCGGCCGGATTTCTCCCGGCTGGCTTCTTTCCTGGAAATGGAGCGGCCGGTCTTCATTTTTTTAGGCGATCGAATCGTTGCCGAGGAATACAACCGGTTTTCGCTCGCCCCCTGGCAAATTCAAGGACTAAACGATCTAAATGAAAGCCCTGAAAAGATAACCCGGGTTGATTTAAGTCCGGGAGCACGCAAGATTCTGACACGATTGGAAGATAGCCTCAAGAGCGTCTCCGTTCGCAGGTATTTCAAGATTGAAGGTACGGCCAAAAATCTTCTCACCCTCGGAAATCATGATCCGCTCTTACTGGAAGCCGAGGCAGGGAAGTCCAAACTTTTTATATTTGCCTCCAGCGCCGACCTCGACTGGAATGACCTTCCGCTGAAAGCCGTCTATCTTCCGCTCCTGCAGGGACTCGTCAAGGAAGCCATGGGATTAACGGGAACCTCCCAGCCGGCCGGAACCATTTTGGGAGAGCCTTTTGGAGAAAACGGCCGTGCGGTCCAACTAAAGGGACCCAAGCAAGGCCCCGGAATCTTTCAATTTCACCTTCCCGGCGGTGAATTTCGACGCGGCCTGAACGCGCCTTATGAAGAATCGGATCTGGCAAAGGTTTCAGGCGATGAGTTGAAAAAGAAGTTCGGCGCGATCGATGTGAACGTTGTGGAATATCAGAATGGCGGGCTAAAGAATCTGCAGGGAGGGCGCCAGGAGCTGTGGTCTTCTCTGCTGATCTTCCTTTTGGCCATCCTGACGCTCGAAACAATTCTAGCAAACGGTATCTGGGGGTATAGAACTTAAGTCATGATCTCCCGAAGAAAATTTTTAGCGATGGCAGTGGGTCTCATGGGAGGATGGATCCCTTCTTGGCCCAAGTTTGCATTGGGTTCCCTCTTTCCGCATTTTTTCTTCGCTCAACTCAAATACCGGGGCGGCGAATGGGATCCAAATCCTCTGTTTGCTGAAGCCATCGTTGAGGAGCTCGAGCTGCGGACAAGTATTGACGCCAGGAAGGCAAGACGCGTTATGCAACTGTCGGACCGTGACCTGTTTTTCTGTCCTTTCCTTTATATGGCGGGTCGTTATGAATTTGAACCCTTTACGCAACAGGAACGGGAAGTTTTACGGCGCTTCCTAACCTACGGCGGTTTCCTCTTTGCCGAAGACACGGTCGGTGCCAAAGGATTTGGGTTTGATCAGGCCTTTCGAAGGGAGATGCGCGCGGTCCTGCCGGGCTACGAGCTGAAAAGGCTTTCTTCCGAGCATTCCGTCTATCAGAGCTTTTATCTTATTGGCAGCTTCGGCGGCCGCCAGAGGGTCAATCCGTATCTTGAAGGCATCACGATCGATAACTGGACCCCGGTTATCTATTCACAGAACGACCTGTCCGGTGCCTGGTCGCGCGACAGATTCGGAAAGTGGCTTCACGCTTGCGTTCCAGGAGGTGAGCCTCAAAGGAAAGCGGCTTTTAAAATGGGGATCAATATCATTGTTTACTCCCTAACATCCGACTATAAGCGGGATGTAATCCATCATCCCTTCATCAAGAGGCGTCAGAATTTATGAACGTGAATCCGATCACCATAGCCCCTGTTTTTCCATTGTGGCTGATTATGCTTCTCTTCTGTCTCGCTTTGGCTCAGGCCGCAGCGCAGTGTGTAAAGAGTTGGACTAAATTGGGGCCTGGGAGAGCCCTCGTCATCTCTTTGCTGCGGTTCACTGCAATCGTTGTTGTGGTCATCTTCGCCTTAAACCCTTCTGTGGTTACCCGCAAGGAACACAGGATATCACCTGCCATTGCCATCATTGTGGACACCTCTAAAAGCATGGGGCAATCCGTCGCCGGTGGGAAAGCATCCCGTCTTGGTGAAGCCAAGGCTTTGCTGATGGAAGGCGGCAGCTCCCTCATAGAGTCTCTGAGCAAGAAGTATGAAGTGCATGTTTATGGGTTGGCCGATTCGCTTAGACCCCTGGAATTTGGCGATGTGGCCCGTTTGCAAGCCGCCGGCAGAAAGGGGGATGTAAGCGCGGCCCTGAGAGCCATCAGCGACCGGAATTCCGTCGCTGTACTGTTGAGTGATGGCAATGTGAAGTGGAATGAGAGCCAGGCGCAGCAGCTTCCTGTCGTGAGCGTTCCTTTTGGGGATCCGGAAACCTATCAGGATATCCTGATCAAAGGGATCAGCGCCCCGTCGATTGCCTTCAGGGACCGGGAAGTCACCATTGACGTTACCCTAAAAAATTACGGATACACGGACTTGACGCTTCCGGTCCTTCTCAAGGATTCGGGAAGACTGCTTAGCGCCAAAAACATCCGCGTGCAGACCAACCCGGGAGAGTCAAGCGTTGCATTCTCCTTCGTGCCGAGTGAGGTGGGTCAGAAAAACCTTTCGGTTTCGATTCCACAACAGGTGGGGGAACGCATTGTTGACAATAATCAAGTCAACCTCTCCATTAAAGTCGTCCGTGACAAGACTCGAATTCTGATGGTTTCGGGAAATCCGAGCATGAATTACCGGTTTATGCGGACGGCGCTTAAGAGCGACCCCTCTATCGATCTGCTCTCTTTTGTCATCCTGAGAACCCCTTCGGATATCTTAAATGTTCGGTCTTACGAACAGAGCCTGATCCCATTTCCGGTCAAGACCCTGTTTTTAACGGAACTGACAAATTTCGATCTGCTCATTTTCGACAATTTCAACTACGCGCTTTATTTGCGTCCCGAACATCTTGAAAGCATCCGCAGGTTTGTTGAGGATGGCGGCAGCTTCGCGATGGTGGGCGGGCCAAATCTTTTCGATGAGGGCAGATATGGTTTATCTCCAATAGGAGACATTCTTCCGGTTAGATTTGTGGAGAGCGAGTTTTATCGAAGAGATCCGTCCGTTCGGGTAAGACTGAGTCCGGCGGGCGCCAAACACCCGATTTTGCGTTTCGGCGGCGAATATCGAGAAGGCGATGCAGGCCCGGATCTGCTCTGGCGAGAAATGTCTCCTTTAGACGGTGTCAATCTGATGGAAGCCAAAAAATCTGCGACCGTCCTTTTGGAGACTGCCCAGGGGATCACCTGGCCAATTCTGACCGTCTCGGAGAAAGGAAAAGGCAGGGTACTGGCCCTGACAACAGACTACGCCTGGAAGTGGTACATGGGAATGGTCGCCAGCGGAAAAGGGAATCAACTCTATCTCATGTTCGTACACCGCATGGTCCGATGGCTGACCAAAGACCCGAGTCTCGATCTGGTTCAAATGATCCTTCCGGAAACGACCGCGTCCACCGGCCAGGAGACCGATGTTAGAATCCGATTCCAGGATGGAGTGCCATCCCGGATTTCTGATGCGGCCGTCTCCTTCTCTGTTTTTAATCCTGAGGGAGTCAAAATTGATTCGAAACTTAAGCCCAGCCCGCAGCCCGGTGAGTACATCGTCTCTTTCCTTCCGCAGAATGGCGGGATCTTTCGAATAAAGGTTGAGACTCCCGTGGGGCAGCTGGAGGAATCCATGGTTGTCGCAGGGCCCCTGGAGGGCCTGGATGCCGGCCCGGCCCATGACCGGCTCCAAAAGATCTCCACATCGACGGGGGGAAAATATATGCCGCGAAAAGATGAACTTACAAAGCAAATAGAGCAATACGCCCAAAAAGCGGAAAAGCAATTTGTTGAAGAAAAGCGTGTACCGCTATGGGCAACCGCTTTTGTAATGGCTGTTGTTTTGGCCCTCCTGTCGTCGGAGTGGTATTTAAGGAGACGCTGGGGGCTGATCTAGTACCTTAGTTGTAATTTTTGTGCATTTTGTGACAAAAAAATTGTATTGGAATATTTTCGCTGTCTTGTAACGATTGAATATTTTCGATTGAATATTGAATATTTAAGGAATTCTTTCCATTTTAAAAATGACGGAGCGACACGCGGCGCGAGCGCCTGCGCTGCGCGAGCGACATCCACAAATATTCAATTTGCAATCTTCAATTTTCAATTCCCCGATAAACCGGGATTTCCGCTTCGCTCCAACCGGCTCGTCCGGGTTAGGTATCAACACCCTGTTCGTTTGTAATATCGAAAGGTTGACATGAAAAATAAATCAATCATTTTGGTTTTACTGATCAGCGCTTTCCTTTTTGTCATTGCGGGGAAAGGAGAGACGGCTTGCAGAAATCCCAATCTTGTGGATGGCGATGATTCCTTGCTTGTTCCGGTAGCAGCTTCAGGTTTCATAGAGATCCAATGGTTCGGCCACTCCTTTTTTCAGATCACTTCCAGCAGCGGAACGAAAATCATCACCGATCCATTCGAATCCATGGGATACCCCATACCCCAGGTCTGGCCTCACATCGTAACTGTCGGCAGGGAACACCGGAACCATAACAACGTCGGGCTGGCAAAGGGAAGTCCCATTGTTTTGCGCGGCCTGAAAGAGGGCACCTTTGAATGGAACGACATTAATCTCAGCTTCCGCGATATCCTGATCTACAATGTGCCCACTCATCAAAGAGGCTATATGGAATATCAACGAAGCCTGAAAGGGGCTGCCTTCGTTTTTGAGATGGATGGCATGTGCATCCTGCATGCGGGAGATGTCAGTGAACCGTTCAACGAAGATCAGCTCCAGTTCATCGGGCATATTGATGTGCTGATGGTGCCCATAGGCGGAACCTACACTGCAGGCCCGGACGAGGCCAAACAGATTATGGAGCAGTTAAAACCCAAGATCGTTATCCCCATGCACTACTGGTATCGGGAGAGCGACCTGATGCGCTTTACAGACGGCCCCCACCGGACCCGGGTCCTCAATACGAGCAAATTCAGCGTGAGTAAGGATACCTTGCCGCCCACAACCGAGATTTACATTCTCGAGGTGGTTCGCGAGGGTGATCTATAAGCACAGCCGGGTGCCAGGAGGCGCGTTCTTATATCCCGGGGTAACACAAGGAACCGTTTCGCAATGGCACCTCTCATAAGATTAGAGCTGAATCTGTTGCGCCTGGCTTACTGTTAGACGAACACGGGCTATTATTTCAATTCGGCCTGCAAGCGTTCAGCCCAGTTTTTAAAATAGGGATCATCTGACTTTAGCCCTTTATCCAGATAACCTTTGGCTTCGGTTTTGTTCTCGTCTCCGCCGATCTGAATTAAGAGCTCCGCCAGAAAAAGACGGGCTTCGGTGTTGTTGGCGAAGTATTTGGTTGCCTGATATTCGCGGTAATACGCCAGAGATTTTTTGCGGTCGCGCAGCGGCCAGGGCAAAACTGCCCAGAAGCGGCCCAGGGACAGCATCGGTCCGCCTTCTTTATACATTTTGTTGATTTCATAAGTTTTTTCGAAGCTTTGCTGGGTCTTGCCCTTCAACCCCTCACCTAGTGCCGTCAGGATGCTGACGCCATCGGAATAGATGCCGACATTCAACCCGTAGTAATAATGCCCGTCGGGGCGCTGCGGTTTCAATTCGATGGCCTTCCGGGCGTATTGCATGCCGGCTTTGCCGTATTGGGCGCAAATATCCTCCCAGCCCTCGATGCCGCCCTTTTTGGCTTTATCGGCGTATTCGCGGTGGGCCCGGGCGCTCTTCCATGCAGCCTCGTAATCGTCGGGTTGCTGTTCAACCGCCTTGACGTACAGATCGATGGACTTCTTGTAATTATCAATCCCCCCCTGATCAAAAATTTTGTCGGCTTCCGCCAGATAGTCCACCGCCGCCACCCCAATGGGAAAAATTAGCAAAATCGCAGCTATGATTGCTAAACGGATAAATCGTTTCATTTTTCTTCCTCCTATAATATTAAAATCCGAAATTCGAAGCACTAAATTCGAAACAAATCCGAAATTCAAATTTTCCAAAGATCAAAACTGAAAATACGATAAAGGATTCTTAATTAACAAGAGCGGATTTTTTATTTAAAGCATTCTAATTTCTGTCATTCGATATTGTTTCGACCCATTTTATTAAATTAGGCGATATTCGATATTCGGATTTTGATGCGCGTTCTTGAATCGATTCTATTTTTTATCCTAAAATCGTCGATTTTGTTATTGAAGCGTTTAAAGCAATTCGATGGCGCAGGCCATCGATACGCCGCCGCCCCCGCAAAGGGTTGCCAGCCCCAGGTTTTTGTTCTTTTGTTTCAGCGCATGGATCAAGGTGATGATGATCCGGGCGCCGGTGGCGCCCACCGGATGCCCCAGTCCGATTCCCGAGCCGTTAATGTTGGTGATTTCCCGATTCAAACCCAGTTTTTTTTCACAGCCCAGGTACTGGGCGGCAAAGGCCTCGTTGATTTCAATCAGGTCAAAATCTTCTAATTTCATGCCGCTGCGTTTAAAAAGATCGGCAACCGCGGGTACCGGAGATAGCCCCATAATGGACGGATGACAGCCGCCCTTGCCGGTGGCCGTTATTTTTGCCAGCGGCTGGATATTCAGATCTTTGGCTTTTTCAGCAGACATGATGAGGATGGCGGCGGATCCGTCGTTAATACCGCTTGAGTTTCCGGCTGTCACCGTGCCGGTCTCCGGTACAAATGCCGGCGGCAGCTTCTGAAGATCTGCCAGCGTCAGTCCGGGTCTGAAATGCTCGTCTTTGTCGAAAATAACAGGCGCTTGCTTTCTCTGGGGGATTTCGATCGGGATGATTTCATCTTTAAACGATCCGTCCTGGGTGGCGCGTTCAACATTGTTGTGACTGCGCAGCGCGACTTCGTCCATCTCCTCTCTGCTGATATTGAGGTGCTGGGCGACAAATTCGGCCGTATGCCCCATGATATACGGTTTGCCTTTAAAAAAGGAGAGCGGCGGCTTTGCGGCATCCACCGGGCCGTCTTCGGGGTGCGGTATGAGGTGGGACCCACAATGCAAACCGCGGATCAAATTGTCAATGCATTGCTGGTCCTGCAGGCGGTACCCCCATCTGGCCCCCGGAAGCGAGTACGGCACACTGGACATATGTTCGACCCCTCCGGCCAGGATGACATCTGCCATGCCGGCCTGGATCATCGCCATGCTCGAAAGAACAGCCTCCATACCGGAAATGCAGACCCGGTTGATCGTAACCGCCGGTACGGTATCCGGTATGCCGGCTAAAAGAGCGGCAATTCGAGTTACATTTAAGGAGTCCACCGGCTCCATGCAGCAGCCGTAGCGCACATCATCGATCATGGCGGCATCGATGCCGGCTCTCTCCACAGCCGCTTTCATCGTCACACTGGCAATGGTTGCCGCATGACTGTTTTTTAAGGTTCCGCCAAATGCGCCGATGGCGGTCCTGCAGGCCGAAGCAATCACAATCTCTTTCATTTTAACTCCTTTTTGCGCGTTTCGCGTTGCGTGTTACGGGTTGCGCGTTACGGGTTATGCGTGTCGGAAATTAAATTTTCTTGATTTTTGGTCGGAAAATCTATTTCCATTCTTTTTCTACATACTGGATAAATTTATTAATTTTGCTGCCCAATTCATCATATCTTTCCAGAAACGAATATATTTCATCCTTATCTATGTCATGCGTATCGTTAATGAAATTTAAGTGCAGTATGGTTTCATCGCATGATGCATGCGCATAGATCAGAAATTTGATAAAATCTGCTTTATATCGTCGCCGACCATAACCTTCGACGATACATGAAGTTATGCCTTTTGATGATTTTCGGGTCTGGCTGCCTTCCTCATACAATTCATATCGAGGAAGTTTCAGAGAGAATTTATGAATCTTAATCGCCAAGTCATACGAAAGCTGATAAATTTCCAGATGCTTATAGTTTTTCATTTGATCTCACCAGTTTTTCAACCCGCAACTCGCAACCCGTAACACGGAACCCGCACCCCGCTACCCCCCAAACGACTTTTCATGAATATCGATCGCTGCGGGATGGGGTGTGGCGATGGCATTCATCTTTCCGATGGTGACCGGCAGCATGGAACTGATGAAAAATTCGGCGGCTTTTAGCTGACCGTCGTAGAAGGCCGCATCTTTGTTTTTGGCGACCTTGGATTGAATCGCGTCCGCATCGGCGCTGCCGGCCAGTTGCTCCAGTCTGGGTACGGCTACCGTCGCTCGCCACAGAAGCATCCAGGCCATAATCACGTCTCCGATAACCTCCATAAACGGGTGGGCGTAAGCAAACGCCAGTTTCATATCTTTGGAGAAAGCCGTTTTGGTGATATGCATCGCGATTTCACTGAGTCGGTTCAAGGCCTTTTCAACCTGATTGGCGGGCTCCACCAGGCGCGGTATTTCCCTGGCGCCCACAATTGCGGCTTTGATTTCATTGAGAAAATCTATAAAAACGGCACCCTTTTTCATTCCCAGCTTGCGTCCCAGCAAATCCATGGCCTGAATTCCATTGGTGCCTTCATAGATACTGGTGATCTTACAATCGCGGTAAAGCTGTTCGACCGGATATTCTTTGGTATAGCCGTAGCCGCCATGCACCTGAATGGCCTGTTCGCAGACAAACTGCCCGCGTTCACTGCAGTAAGCCTTGACTACCGGCGTCAGTAACTCCATAAAATCATTGTAGCGTTCTTTTTCATCCCGGGTTTTTGCGGTGGATTTTTTGTCAAAACAATAGGCGACGTAATAGACAAAGCTGCGCATGCCGTCTACATACGCTTTCATCTGCAACAGCATCCGCCTGACATCCGGGTGGCGGATAATCGGTACCTGGGGCGCTTGCGGATCTTTGCTTTCTTCGATATCTCTTCCCTGTAAGCGTTCACGGGCATAGTTGACCGCATATAAATAAGCGGCCGAGGCGTGCAAAAAGCCCTGGGTGCCGACATCCAGGCGGGCCTCATTCATCATGTGGAACATGACCATCAGGCCCTTGTTTTCTTCCCCGAGTAAAAGGCCGCGGCATTTTCCTTTGCCGCCCAGAGCCATACTGCAGGTCGGACTGCCGTGGATGCCCATTTTTTCTTCCACGCCGCTGCAGACGATGTCGTTGGGCTCAGCCAGACTGCCGTCATCGTTGACCCAGATCTTGGGCACGATGAACAATGAAATTCCTTTGGTTCCCGGGGGCGCGCCTTCAATGCGGGCTAAAACCGGGTGGATGATATTTTCCGTCAAATCGTGGTCGCCGCAGGTGATAAAGATCTTGTTGCCCGCAATGGAATAGGTCCCGTCCGGATTTTTAACAGCCGTTGTGGTTAACGCGCCCACATCCGAACCGGCGTCGGGCTCCGTGAGCAGCATGGTGCCGCCCCACTCGCCGGAATAGACTTTTTTTAAAAACAGCTCTTTTTGTTTGGGAGTTCCGAACATCTCAATCATTTTAGCGGCACCGTGTCCGAGGTTGCCGAAGCCGGCAATGGCAAAATTAGCCCCGATAATATACTCGAAGGCCGCCTGCCTGATGATCCAGGGAAATCCCTGGCCGCCCACTTCAGGGTCTTCGGCCATGGCAATCCATTCGCCTTCTACGAAAAGCCCATAGGGGCGACGAAAGCACTGCGGGACGCTAACCTTGCCGTCTTCAAATTTTACCCCCTCGCGGTCGCCTTCCTTACAGGTGGGATAGATTTCCTTTATGCCTAAATTTCGGGCCTCGGAGATGACCATGTCGAACATTTTACGGTTCAGGTCATTGTATTTTTCCGTTTTTAAAATGTCTTCGATCTTTAGTTGGTCGTAAAGGACAAAGTCAATGTCCCTGCGGTCTGAAAGAAGCTGCGCCATATGCTTACCTCTCATAGGCAGGACTTTAAGCCCTGCAGCTCATAGCTGATAGCTCATAG
>Ga0255055_10000389_pt1 | contig 34461 bp, 19 predicted proteins | sample JV7_2_27_MG_FD_188633 | JGI IMG/M metagenome (GOLD analysis project Ga0255055, IMG submission 188633) | Seawater microbial communities from Jervis Inlet, British Columbia, Canada - JV7_2_27 | ecosystem: Environmental > Aquatic > Marine > Inlet | place: Canada: British Columbia | collected...
TCCGTTATGAACAACACGTTACTGGGAGTGATCCGCGAGTTTCCCCAGTCGCTCCCAGGATCATCTCCAAGGTATTCGACATCGAAGTGCATCCGCCCGGCCTGAGTCGCGGCGAGCATCAGATCTGCGTCGGGCTGCACAGGCGTGCTGTTGTTGCATGCGAACGCGAACATCAGAAGTGGTAGCAAGGCGAGCCGTCTCATGGACTCAACCCCTCCTGCCGATGCAGTAGAACGGCTCCATGGCGTGTCATCGGCCCTGCACGTCATGGCAACATCATCGGATGTACTTTGGCGACGATTCGCGGTGCGGTCAGGCAGGCGTCCTACGCAGGGCGTCTGCTCGGCGCAGTCGTTGACCACCGAGCAGCCAGGAGGCTTCGAGGGCCTCGATCTATTCAACGCTAGTCGAGGAACGAGCCGTCGCAAGTCCGGAGAACCTCTGTTCGGTGGCGTATGGGGTCCGACCTTTGAAGTAAGGGCAATAAGCGGCGGCCCTGGGGAGTCGCCGCTGACGGCGGAGGGCGCGGCCCCGGGGGGCCTGAGGTGGACCCAAAGGGACCGCCCGGAACCGCACCACTCGCCGCTGCTCTCACATCTTCGCGTTACCTTATCCGGCCCCTTCGGCGTCTTCAGCTTTCCTGAGCAGACGCTCCGCTTCGGCCGTCATGGCGTGGCCCTGCCGAGTGCGGGCAGTCGACTTCCCGAACTCGAACGGGAGTCCGATGGAAGGCAGGTCGCGCGCCACCGCGTTTGCGACCCAGGCCGCGTCCCGATACGCGTCCGCCGCTACCTGTCCGTCCTCCCTCGAGAAGGCCAGATCGCCCAGCTCCTCGAGCACTCGAATTGCCTCGTAGGTCAGGCCGCGGACAAACAGGAACGTGCCGGCGTCATGCAGCGCCTGGTAGGTCCGCACCATCGCGGGATCCTCTGTCGTGATCTCGTAGAGGTCCGGGCCGAGCTGGATCGTCGCCGACGTGTCCGACGGGATCCCAGGCAACCCACAAGGGACCGGACCGGCCATCGCCGAGCCACTTCCGACAATGAGGCTCAGAACGGCTGTCGCGACCGCAGCGTTAAGATTCCTGGACATGGGAGCCTCCTTTCCTCGGGTCGTCAGGTCTCGACTCCAGGTCGGTCCCAAGGAACTTCCGGCCCGAGCCTCCAGGCCCAGAGGGCCCGGTCTCATCCCTTGGTACGAGAAAAAGGAGGTGGAACCCCTCATCGCTCATATGGCGGACGGGCAGTGGGGGGGACCGGACAACGACGGGGCGGGCCAATGACGGGGCGGGCCGCGCTCGGTACGTTTGCTTGGCAAAGGACGTGTAGTAAACAGGATCGCGCCACGACGAGGTCCGGCATGAACGGCCCGCACCAGAGCACGGTATCCCGGCTGCTCTTGGAGTACGGAGCTGGTAGCAACTCCGCTTTCGATGAGGTTGTGCAGATCGTCTACGAGGAGCTGCGGGATCTCGCGCGCGGGCAGCGGCAGCGGTGGCACGGCGACGACACGCTGAACACCACCGCCCTGGTCCACGAAGCCTATCTGAAGCTCGCCGACCAGGCTGACCCGCAGTGGGTGAGCCGCACCCACTTCCGGCGCGTGGTGGCGAAGGCCATGCGTCAGATCTTGATCGACTACTCGCTCGCCCAACGCACGACGAAACGTGGCGGAGAGCGCCTCCGCGTGTCGTTCGATGAGCTCAGAGCGACCGGCTCCAGCGGTGAGTTCTCGAGCCAGGATGCCGAGGCTCTGATCGCGCTCGACGAGTCCCTGAACAGATTGAGCAAGCTCGACGAACGTCAGAGCCAGGTCGTCGAATGCCGCTTCTTCGGCGGGATGACCATCCCCGAGACGGCTGAGACGCTGGGGATCTCCACTGCCACGGTCGAGCGGGACTGGGCCATTGCCAAGGCATGGTTGTACAGGGACATGCAGCAGACACCAGGTTTGTAGGCCTCGCCTGCCAAGCCGGCCGGCCAGCCGTTTCGGTGGCCAGCTCCCGCGCCATCCTGGAACAGATTCCCCACAACGAGAGTCGAGCACCTCCCGACGTGCCGCGTTGCGCCACCTGCGTCATGGTTAGGTTGGTGTTTTGTGCCCCTGATACAGGCCATCGGTCCCATCGGTTCAAGCTGCGCGAGTCACCATGGATGCGGAGCGCGGAGAGACCCTCAAGCGACTGTTCGAGCAAGCTAGTGCGCTCTCAGCTGACGCGCGGAGCGCATTCCTCGAGGACGTCTGCGGTGACGACCCCGAAACGCGGCGCGAGCTCGCATCTCTTCTCGCAGCCGCTGAAGAGGCCGACCCTTTCTTCGACAGGCTGGGCGAGAAGGTCGCCTCACCCCCTATCTGGGTAGACGAGCCGCCGCTTAAGGATACCCTTCAAGAGGAGCCACTCGTAGGCCGGACGGTCCGCCGGTACCGGATCGAGGAGAAGCTCGGTAGCGGCGGCATGGGGGTCGTGTATCGAGCCCACGACACCCAGCTCGACCGCACCGTCGCCCTCAAGTTCCTCCCGCCCCACCTGGTCGCCGACGAAACCGCTGACGAGCGCTTCGCCGTAGAGGCCCGCGCTGCCGCCGCCCTGGACCACCCGAACGTATGCAACATCCACGAGATCGGCCGCGACGAGGACGAGCGCCCGTTCATCGCCATGGCTTACTACGACGGTGAGACGCTCAAACAGAAGCTGGAGCGGGGACCGTTGCCTTCGGAGGAAGCCGCGGCTTACGCCGCTCAGATAGCCGCCGGCCTGGCCACCGCGCACGCCCATGGGATCATCCACCGGGACATCAAGCCCGGCAACGTGATCGTGACGACCGAGGGTGTGGCCAAGGTGCTCGACTTCGGCCTCGCCAAGCTGGCCGATGTCACGCTGACCGGCACGGGAATGACGATCGGCACCGTCGCCTACATGTCGCCGGAGCACACACGGGGAGAGGAGCTGGACGCGCGCACCGACTTCTGGTCGCTCGGCGTGGTGCTCTACGAAATGCTCGCTGGACAGCGGCCGTTCCGAGGTGACAGGCAGGGCGCGGTCATCCATTCGATCCGGAACGATGAGCCCAAACCGCTCGGTGAGCTAATCGCGGATCTGCCGCCCGAACTGGAGCGGATCGTCTCGAAGCTCCTCGACAAGGACCCCCACGAACGCTACCAGAGCGCCGACGCCTTCTTGGGCGATCTCCTTCCTCTGGCTCCCGAGGGCCTGCACGTAGAGCGAGCGATTTCCGCACGAGGGACTTGGGCAGCCGCCAGGTCCTCCTTCTGGTCACAGCTCAAGCAGCGGAAGGTCTACCAGACCGCCGTGATCTATGCGGTGGCCGCGTGGATGCTCGTACAGGTGGCCGAGACCACGCTCCCCTACCTCGGCTTTCCGGAGGGCGCGATCACACTGGTCATCGTGCTGACCATCATTGGATTCCCGGTGGCGCTGGGTCTCGCTTGGGCGTTCGAGATCACCAAGGAAGGCATCCACAGGACCAGACCCATCGGGGTCGCGCCGATCCGGCCGCGTCCACTCCGGTCGGTTCCCGTCCGAGTGGCGCGAGGCGTGGCCGGCGTGCTCGCGATCGCGGCGATCGGCGCTGGGGCCGTTGTGGGCGTGCTCGGCATCATCCCTGGTTTGCCTCGCGAGGCAGGCGCACGTCTGGATCACAACCTGGTTGCCGTGGCCGTTCTCGAGAACCAGACGGGGGACGCCGCCCTGGACCCGTTGGGCCGGCAGGCGGCGGAACGGATCGCTCAGGGAGTGCACCAGCAGGGGATAGCCGACGTCGTGTCCACGGAGGTGGCGCTCGCCGAGGCCGAGACGGGGGAAGGGCTGCGGAGCCCGGAAGCCGCCGCGTCGCTCGCCCGGGCGAGCGGTGCGGGCGTCGTCATCCACGGCGCCTACTACGTGGCGGGAGATTCGCTTCAGTTCCAACTCCAGATCACCGATGTGGCAGAGGGCAAGGTTGTAAGCGCCCTCAAGCCCATAATCGCAGCCCGGGGAAGCGGCGAGGCCCTGAGGCTGGTGCAGGAACGAGCGCTGGGGGCGCTGGCCGCCGCGCTCGATCTGCGGGCGGGAGACCTGTACATGCCCACACAACCTCCGAGCATCGAAGCATACCGCCTGTACAAGCAGGGGGAGGATGCTTGGGACCGCGGTGAACTAGAAGACGCGCTCGGCTACTTCGAGCAGGCACAGGCGAGTGACTCCACCTGGATGGCCCCGCTCTTGTGGACCTTGCTGACGATCATGGATGCGCGCCCGGCAGAGGCGGACTCCCTTCTGGATGTGATAGCCGGCCACCTCGAGCACATGAGCGAGCCGGAGGTCCTGCGTTATCAGATCCTTCGCTCCCACATATATGACGACGACCCCACGGTCCGGCTTCGGGCCGTCCGGCGCTTGGCCACCCTAGCGCCCGTCTGGGGAATCCGCTCGGGCTACTGGGTCAACTGGCAGGCCTACCGGCCCCGGGAAGCGCTGGAATTCCTCGCTCGCGTGGATACCACCGGTCCCAGGTTCGAGAGATATGAAGCCGAGTACTGGGACGTGACCAGCAGAGCCCTCCACATGCTGGGAGACCACGAGGAGGAGCTCGAGGCGATCTCGAAGGGCCGCCGCCGGTTCCCCGAGCATGCAGTGTTGCTGGACCGCCACCTGGTGGCATTGGGAGCTCTGGGACGGAGCGCGGAGATCCGAGCCGTCCTGGACACCGTACTGTCGCTGCCGAGCACGTGGATGTACGCCAGCTACTTCCCGCCACACTGGCGAGCCATGAACGCCGCGAAGGCCTTGTACTCCCACGGCTACCCCGACGCCGCGAGACAGGCTTTCGAGCAGGGGCTGGAGTGGCTCGAGTCGCAGCCGAGACAGGGAATCTGGACGACCGATCCCCTGTATCGTTGGGTGATGGCCGACCTGCTGTATGGACTCGACCGCTGGCAGGAGGCCGGCGAAATCTATGAACGGCTGGTCGAGGAAGCCGGCGATCAACCGTGGGTCCCCGTGAACGTCCTGCCCTCCTTGGCGTGCGTGGCCGCCCGACTCGGAGATGTCGAGCGAGCACGGGCGATCAGCGCCGAGCTCGAGCAGAAGATCCAGGAGGTCCAGCGCTCTGGTTTCGACATCGAGGGCAAGATAGCATCCGGAATCCTAAGGGGCCGGGCGCGTATCGCCGCCGTTCTCGGGGAACGGGAAGAGGCCATCCGACTGTTGCGGGAGGGCTTCCGGGTAGCCAGGTCTAAGGGAGATTTCGTGCGCGAGGCACATCGGACCCGTGACTTCGAATCCCTCCACGACTACCTGCCCTACCAGCAGTTTCTGAAGCCGCGGGGTTGAGCGACCCATGTTCGCGCATCTTGGCACCTCCCGATCGGCTCGCACGCGAACGGCTCCCCACCGCGTGGCCCGGGGCGTAGCCGGAGCTCTCGCGATCGCGGCCATCGTCGGCGGGGCCACGGCTGCCGGTCTGGCCCTCTTCTCCGGGCTGTCCGGCGAGTCTGAGCCAACCTTGGATCCTGATCTTGTAGCGGTAGCCGTGCTCGACAACCGGACGGGAGATGCTGCTCTGGACCCGATCGGCCGGCAGACGGCGGCCCGCATCACGGAGGCAGTGCACCGCCACGGCGTCGCGGAGGTCGGCGGCGCCGACCGTGCAACTGCAGCTGCCGAAGAGGATGAAGGGCTCGAGGGTCCCGAGGGGGTCGCGGCCCTCGCCCGGGGAAGCAGAGCGGGGATCGTGATCCATGGCTCGTACTACGTCGTCGGGGATTCACTCCAGTTCCAGCTTCAAATCACGGACGCGTCGAAAGGCGAGCTCATCAGCGCCCTGAGGCCCGTGATGGCTCCAAGAGACAGGCCTGGCGCCGCTCTGGAGCAGTTGCAGGAGCGCACGCTCGGAGCGCTGGCGGCCGCACTCGACTACCGGGACGGCGACCTGAACTTCCCTACTCAGCCCCCGAGCCTCGAGGCATATCGTCTCTACTGGCAGGGGAGCGATGCTCGCTGGCGCTTCGAGATGGAGGAGGCCCTCGGCTTCTTCCGACAGGCCGGGGCCATGGACGCCACCTGGATATCTCCTCTCCTCTACGAATCGATGACACTCGGCAATATGGCTCGCTTCGCCGAAGAGGATTCGGTGCTGCAGGTGGCTGCTGGGCGCCGCGAACACATGAGCGAGCCGGAAGACTTGATGTTTCAGCACCTGGTTTCCCTGAACGCCGACGGAGATAAGACGGTCGGGCTTCAAAGAGCCCGTCGGTTGGCAGCCATTGAGCCGCTTCTCGGGCTCCGCTGGGGCTACTGGACGGCGCTCTACGCCCATCGCCCTCAAGAGGGCCTCGAGTTGCTTGCTCGCGTGGATACGACCAGCCCCAGGTTCAGGAGGTTGGAAGCCGAGTACTGGCGCTTGTCCTCGACGATGCACCACCTGCTCGGGCAGCACGAAGAAGAGCTCAACGCGGCCCGCGATGGTCGCGCCCGTTTCCCCGATCACATGCATCTGCTTAACGGGCAGCTGCTTGCGCTGGCCGCCTTGGGACGAACGGCTGAGGCCGAAGCCCTTCTGGACACCGTGTTGGCGCTGCCAGCGACTGGCCTGGGAGATGGTTATGTCGTTCCGCATCTGCGGGCGCTGTTCACAGCGGCCGAATTGCGCACTCACGGTTTCAAGGACGCGGCGCGGAGGATCGGGCAGCGCGCCCTCCAGTGGCTCGACTCGCGACCACCGGACTGGAAGCAGGAGCACCCGGGCTGGTACGCGACGTCCAGGGCCGCGTTTCTGTACGAACTCGGCCGTTGGGAGGAAGCCAGAGACGCGTACGATAGGCTCGCCGTTCAACCTGACTATTGGGATTTCGGACTACCGCTCGCGTCGGAGACAGGCATACTCGTCTCGCTCGCCAGCACCTCGGCCCGGCTCGGGGATGTCGAGCGAGCTCGGGTGATCGATGCCGAGTTCGCCAGAAGAATCGATGAAGCCTTAGCCGCAAGCTCGGAAAGAGACGCCCATCGGCCGCTTCTTGGCCGTGCCCGAATCGCGGCGGTGCTCGGCCAGCCCGAGCAAGCCGTCCGGCTCCTGGCCGATGCTCTTCGCATGTCACCAAACAAGGGGATCTCCGTGCTATTCGGACATCGGGAGAGAGACTTCGAGTCCCTCCACGACTACCCGCCCTTCCAGCAACTGATGAAACCGCGGGGCTGAAGGAGAACCACGATGGCAGCTCTCGACAGTCGTGAGGTTCAACATCGTCAAACCCGGTCGACTCCCGTCCGTCTCGCACGAGGTGTGGCCGGTCTGCTGGCGATCGCGGCGATCGTGGGAGGAGCCGTGGCCGCCAGCATGGCGATCTTCTCCAGACAGTCCGGCGAGCCCGAGCCGACCCTGGACGCAAACCTCGTCGCCGTAGCCGCGCTCGAGAACCGGACGGGCGACGTCGCTCTGGACCCGCTGGGCCGGCAGGCGGCGGCGCAGATCACTCAAGCAGTGCAGCAACACGGCGTCGCCGACATCGTTTCCGCCGAGGTCCCTCTGGCCGCAGGCGACGCGCCCGAGAGACCGCAGGGTTCGGAGGTAGCGTCTGCGCTCGCTCGGGCGAGAGGCGCGGGAGTCATCATCCACGGCACCTACTACCTGGTTGGGGATTCGCTTGAGTTCCAGATCCGGATCACCGACGTGGCCGAGGGAGAGCTCATGAGCGCCCCCAGGCCGCTGATGACCCACCGGGAGACATCGGATGATGCTCTGAGGCTCGTGGAGGAGCGGACGCTTGGAGCGCTGGCCGCCGCGCTCGATTACCGAGCTGACGACCTGGACTTCCCTACCCAGCCCCCGAGCCTCGAAGCATATCGTCTCTTCTGGCAGGGTATCGATGCCCGCTGGCGCTACGAGAGGGAGGAGGCCCTCGGCTTTATCCGACAGGCCGGGGCCATGGACTCCACCTGGATATCTCCTCTCCTCTACGAGTCGCTGACGCTCAGCGAAATGTCCCGCTTCGCCGAAGAGGATTCGGTGTTGCAGGTGGCTGCCGGGCGCCGCGAGCACATGAGCGAGCTCGAGCACTTGATGTTCCAGGCCCTGCTTGCCTTAAACGCCGACGGAGATAGGGCGATTGGGCTCCAAAGTGCCCGCGAGTTGGCGGCCATCGCTCCCTCTGTCGGGCTGCGCTGGGGTTATATTATAGCGCTCTTTGCCCATCGGCCCCAGGAGGGCCTGGAGTTCCTCGCTCGCGTGGATACCACCGGCCCCAGGTTCAAGAGGTTGGGAGCCGAGTACTGGCGCTTGTCCTCCACGATGCACCACCTGCTGGGACGCTTCGAAGCGCAACTCGAAGCCGCCCGCGACGGCCGCAGCCGATTCCCCGATCACATGTATCTGCTGGGCGGCCAAATCACCGCACTGGCCGCTTTGGGACGAACGGCAGAAACCGAAGCTCTCTTGGATACCGTCCTCGCGCTCCCGGGAACGGTCTTGGGAGGTAGTAGCGTCGTCACTCCACAGCTGCGGGCGCTTGACGCCGCGGCCGAGTTTCAAGCCCACGGCTTCCACGACGCCGGCCAAACAGTCGCGCAGCGCGGCCTGGAATGGCTCGAGACGCGGCCAGCGGAGTGGAGGCAGGAGCACGCGGGCTGGTATGAAAAGGGCAAGGCAGCGTTTCTCTACGAGCTCGGCCGTTGGGAGGAGGCAAGAGACCTCTACGATTGGCTTGCCAAGAAACCCGACTACTGGTATACGGGGCATCCAGTCGAATGGGAGAGCTACATACTGGCTTCGCTCGCGGGCGCCGCAGCCCGACTCCAAGACCTCGAGCGGGCCCGGGCCATCAGGACCGAGCTTGCCGCGAGAACGAACGAAGCGCTCAAGGCGGACGCGGATCGATCGGGGGCCGCAGGTAAGAGCGCGGCAGCCCGCCTGTTTCTCTGCCAGGCGCGCATCGCGGCGGTGCTCGGGGAGCGGGAGGAGGCCGTCCGACTGCTCAGCGAGGGGTTCCGGTTTTCTCGGGCCAAGGGGCTCTACGTGGACGTCGCACATCGGCAGAGGGATTTCGATTCTCTCCGCGACTACCCGCCCTACCGGCAGTTCCTGAAGCCACGGGGCTGAGCACCATGGTCGAGAACACTGGAAGACGAACGACTCCCGGCCGCGTGGCTCGCGGCCTGGCCGGCCTGCTCGCGATCGCGGCGATCGTCGGAGGGGCCGTGGCCGCCGGCCTGGCCATCTTTCCCAGGCTGCGGGGCGAGCCCAAGCCGACCCTGGATCCTGACCTCGTGGCCGTGGCTCCGCTGGAAAACCGGACCGGTGACGTCTCTCTGGACCCGCTTGGCCGTCAGGCGGCGGCAAGGATCACCGAGGCCGTGCAGCTAAGCGGCGTCGCGGAGATCATTGCCGCCGACCTTGCTCTTTCAGTCGCAGAGAAAGACGGAGGGTTGGGGGAGCTGGAGGCGGTCAAGGCTTTGGCCGGGGCGAGCGGCGCGGGGATCGTAGTCCACGGCTCATACTACTTCGTGGGAGATTCACTGCAGATCCAGCTTCAGATCGCCGACGTGGCAACAGGCGAGCTCATGGGCACGCTAATGCCCGTGATGGCCCCAAGGGACAGGCCGGACGGGACGATGACAGTGATCCGACAGCGCACGGTAGGAGCGCTGGCCGCCGCGCTCGATTACCGAAACGGCGAGCTGGACTTCTCCACCCAGCCCCCGAGCCTCGAGGCGTATCGTCTCTACCGGCAAGGCCTGGAAGCTTGGGATCGCGGCGAATACGAAGAGGCACTCGGCCACTTCCAGCAGGCCCGGGCGCTGGATACCACTTGGGTGTCACCTCTCTACTACGTGTCACTGACGTTCGGGAACCTCAACCGGTACGCGGAAATGGACTCGACGGTTCGGGTCGCCGAACGTTTCCGCAACACGATGAGCGAGCCGGAATACCTGCTCATTAACAGCCTAAGCTCCCACGCCGACGACGAAGACCCTACGGTCAAGCTGCGAAACGTCCGGCGACTGGCGGAGATCGCACCCCGGATCGGGCTGCGCTGGGGCTACTGGGCCGCCTATCAGGCGCACCGGCCCCGGGAGGCGCTGGGGTTCCTCGCCCGCATCGATACGACCAGTCCCCGGTTCGAGCGGACCGAGCACGAGTACTGGAGCTTGCTGGCCAGACAGCACCACCTGCTCGGACAGCACGAGAAGGAGCTCGAAGTCGCCCGCGAGGCCCGCCGTCGGTTTCCCGACCACATGGCGATGCTGGACGCACATCTAACCGCCCTGGCCGCGCTCGGGCGAACGGCTGAGATCGAAGCTCTCCTGGACACCGTATTCGCCCTGCCTGGAACCCAATACCAAAACCTGAACTTGGTGCCTAGCTGGCGCGCCTTGAACACGGCAGCCGAGCTGAGGGCTCACGGCCATTCCGATTCGGCCAGAAGGGCGGTGCTCGAGAGAGGGCTCGCCTGGCTCGAGGACCGCCCGCCAGAGGCGAGACGGCAGATGGAATCGGACACTGCCAGGGCCAAGGCTAACTTCCTCTACGCGTTCGGGCGCTGGGAGGACGCGAGGGAACTGTACGAGCTTCTCTACGACGAGCGCGCTGAGTACATGGAAAGGCGCGAGGAGTGGCCGCAAGGAGGACTTCATAGGCTGCACGTCGTCGACGCCAGGGAGCTTATGCCCGGCTTGGCGGGTGCCGCCGCACGCCTCGGAGATCCGGATCGGGCCCGAGCGATCAGCGCGGAGCTCGCCGATAGCCTCAAGGTAAACCTGGATCGCGCTCCTGCCGATCCGCTGGTCGTATACCTACTCGTTGGCCAGGCGCGCATCGCCGCGGCCCTCGGTGAGCGCGAGGAGGCCGTCCGGCTCCTACAGGAGAGCTTCCGGCTGAGCAGGCACAAGGGAAACGACGTATTCCATGCGCATCGATGGGACGAGTTCGAGACGCTGCACGACTATCCGCCGTACCAGCAGTTCTTGAAGCCGAGAGGCTGAACAGCCATGTTCGAGGCCTCCGGCACACGTACGGCTCCCCGCCGCGTGGTGCGGGGGGTGGCTGGCCTGCTCGCCATCGCGGCAATCGTAGGCGGAGCGGTGGCCGCCGGCCTGGCGATCTTCCGGGCCGAGCCCGAGCCGACCCTCGAGCGCGACCTCGTGGCAGTGGCCGCGCTCGAAAACCGCACCGGCGACGCCTCCTTGGACCCGCTGGGCCGGCAAGCGGCGGCGCTAATCACCGAGGCAGCGCACCAACACGGCGTCGCCGACGTCGTGTCCGCCGAGGTCCCTCTGGCCACTGGCGACGCGCGCGACGGGCTGCAGGGCTCGGAGGTAGCCTCCACGCTCGCTCGGGCCAGCGGCGCGGGAGTCATCATCCATGGCAACTACTATCTGGCTGGAGATTCGCTCGAATTCCAGATCCAGATCACCGACGTCGCGGAAGGCAACCTCCTTCGCGCGCTGCCGCCGATAACGACCATCAGGGAGAGGTCCAGCGAGGGGCTCGGCATCCTGCAGCAACGCGCGGTGGCGGCTTTGGCGGCCGCGCTCGACTTCCGTGCAGGTGACGCCTACTTCCCCACTACCCCACCAAGCCTCGAAGCCTATCGCCTCTACCGACAGGGAGAAGACGCCCGCTCCCGATGGGAGATAGACGAGTCATTGGAGTACTTCGAGCAGGCCCAGGCCATCGACTCCACCTGGATGGCACCTCTGCTGATGAGGGCGACCGGGCTGATGAATAACGACCGCAAGGTAGAGGCGGACTCTCTACTCCAATTGGCGGCCCGGTACCGCGCGCGTATGAGCGAGCCGGAGCGCTTGGCACTGCAGGGCTTGAGCTCTCACATCAAGGACGTGGACCCGACCCTCAAGCTCCAGGGCGCGCGCAGGTTGGCGGAGATCGCCCCTATGATCGGGATCCCCTGGGCCTATCACACGGCCTGGGCCGCCTATCGACCGCAGGAGACCCTGGAGTACCTCGCTCGCGTGGATACGGCCAGCCCCAGGTTCAAGGAGGATGAGTACTGGAGCATGACCGCCACGATGCACCACATGCTGGCGAATTATGAAACCGGGCTCGATGTCGCCCGCGATGGTCGGCGTCGGCTCCCCAACAACCTGGCGCTCCTGAACCGTCAGCTCGAGGCCCTCGCTGCGCTCGGACGGACGACAGAGATCGAAGCCCTTCTGGACACCGTCTTTGCGCTTCCGGAGACCGAGCGCGGTGATTGGGATACCTGGACGCCTCACTTGCTGGCGCGGAATGCGGGATTCGAGCTGCGCGCTCATGGCTATCCTGACGCTGCTATGGATGCGTTCGAGCGCGGCCTGAATTGGCTGGAATCCCAACCACTGGAGTGGCAGCGGCAGCACGCCTGGTACCGACGCCCGAGGCCTGCCTTCCTCTATGAGCTCGGGCGATGGGAGGAGGCTGCAGATCTCTACCAGCTCCTTGCGCAGGAAGCCGATTGGGAGCCGGAGCCCGATGAAGAACTCCTGTATGTCTTGGTCTACGCCGCCGAGAACCTCGCCTCATTGGCTGGCGCCGCTGCGCGACTCGGAGAGCTCGAACGAGCCCGGAAGATCAGCGTCGAGCTCGATGAGAGGATCGAGAAAGCCCTGGGCCAGATCCCCCAGGTGATGGTCAAGCGGACGACAGCCTGGCTGCGGCTGGAACAGGCGCGCGCCGCAGCGGCAATCGGAGAGAGAGAAGAAGCGGTGGAGCTCCTGAGTGAAGGCTTCAGGCTCTCCAGCAACAGGGGACAGTACGCCTTCCTCGCGCATCGGATCTCCGACTTCGAGTTCCTCCACGACTTCCTGCCCTACCAGCAATTCCTGAAGCCGCGGGGTTGAGCAGCCATGTCAGACAACTCCGACAAACGAAGGGTTTCGAGCCGCGTGGCGCGGGGAATCGCCGGGGTGCTGGCGATGGCGGCGATCGTCGCGGGAGCCGTGGCCGCCGGCCTGACGATCTTTCCGAGGGTGCGCGGCGGGCCCGAGCCGACCCTGGATCCTGACCTCGTGGCTGTGGCCACGCTCGAAAACCAGACCGGCGACGCCTCTTTGGACCCGCTGGGCCGACAGGCGGCGGCGCGGATCACCGAAGCCGTACACCGCCACGGTGTTGCGGAGGTCGTTGCCACCGAGGCCGCCCTGGCCGCAGCCGACGCACCGAAGAGGCTGCAGGGTTCAGAGGCAGCTTCCGCACTCGCTCGGGCGAGCGGCGCGGGGGTCATCATCCACGGCACCTACTACCTGGTGGGAGACTCGCTCGAGTTCCAGATCCGGATCACCGATGTGGCCCAAGAACAGCTCATGAGCGCGCCAAGGCCGCTGATGGCCCACCGGGAGTCGTCCGATGATGCGCTGAGGCTAGTGCAGGAGCGCACACTCGGCTCGCTCGCCGCCGCGCTCGATTACCGTGCCGGCGACCTGAACTTCCCAACCCAGCCCCCGAGCCTCGAGGCATATCGTCTCTACCGGCAGGGGCAGGAGGCGTGGGACCGCATAGAGTTCGAGGAGGCGCTCGGATACTACGAGCAGGCCCGGGCCATGGACTCCAGGTGGATGTCCCCTCTCCTCTACGTGTCGCTAACGCTCATGAATCTCAGGCGGTACGCCGAGGGAGACTCGGCGCTTCGGGTCGCTGCCAGTCATCGCGCTCACATGAGCGAGCCGGAGGACATCCTCCTGCAGGTCCTGCGCTCCCATCTCGACGACGAGGATCCGACGGTCAAGCTTCGAGGTATCCGGCGATTGGTGACGATCGCGCCCGCCATCGGGCTCCGGTGGGGCTACTTCATCGCCTCGCAGGCGTATCGGCCCCAGGAATCGCTGGACTTCCTGGCTCGTGTGGACACCGCCAGCCCGAGCTTCGAGAGGTACGAGCGTGAGTACTGGACGATGACGGCGACGCAGCATCACATACTCGGACAGCACGAAGAGGAACTCCAAGTCGCCGAGGAGGCCCGTCGCCGACTTCCTGACGACATGATAGTGCTCCACTACCATCTCGTCGCCCTAGCCGCTCTCGGACGAACGGCGGAGATCGAAGCCCTGTTGGATACCGTGTTCGCGCTGCCGGGGACCCGAGAAGGCGAGGAGGAGTTCGTGCCGCATTGGCGAGCTCTGAAGACCGCATGGGAGTTGCGGGCTCATGGGCATTCCGGGGCGGCCCGAACCGCGGTGCTCGAACGAGGGCTCGAGTGGCTCGAGGCCCGCCCTCCGGAGTGGAGGCGGCAGAACCAGAGCGAGTATCGCAGGGCAAAGGCCAACTTCCTGTACGGGCTTGGGCGCTGGGAGGAGGCGAGGAAACTGTACGAGCTCCTCTATGGGGAGCGCGCGGAGGATCCGGAAAGGAGCTGGGCGCTGCAGGAAATAGACGCTACCGAGCTCTTGCCGGGTTTGGCGGGTGCCGCCGCACGCCTCGGAGAGCCCGAGCGGGCCAGGGCAATCAGCGCGGAGCTCGCTCAGCGCACCGAGGAGGTTTTGAGTGACATTGCGGTTAGTCGGTTGGCGGGCGCGCTGCTCATTGGGCAGGCACGTATCGCGGCGGCTCTTGGGGAGCCCGAGGAGGCCGTCCGGCTGCTGCGGGAGAGCTTTCGGCTAAGCAGGCACAAGGGAGGCAGCGTATTCGCGTTACATCGATATGACGACTTCGAGTCCCTCCACGACTATCTGCCCTACCAGCAGTTCCTGAAGCCACGCGGGTAGCGCCGCGCCAGCTCCGAGTTCCGACGAGCCAGAAAATGAAGGGCGGCCCGAAGAGGCCGCCCTTCGATAGATCCGAGTTTTTCCGAGCGCGAACAGAGCCGGGGCTTTAGGCGCCAACATGAGCCGGAGGGCGGCTCCCGCGAGTCCTTTCGGAGTACGCCGCCCTGGCCCCGGCTCTGGAATCCTGCCTACTGCCGACGCTTCCTCCGCTCGAGGAGCTTGTCGCGCTCGGCCTGGGACAGAGATCTCAGGTAGAGCGTGGCGGCCCGAGGTTTATCTCCCTGCTCGAAGGCGATGTGCATCGCGCGCTCGTAGGCCTCCGCGGCCACCTCGGTGTTCCCGAGATCGGTGGCTTGCCTGCCGATGTCCTCGAACAGCTCCCGCGCCCGGTCGAGCTCGCCGGCGTGGTAGCACAGCAGGCCTGCTCGGTTCAGGTACTTGAAAGCGTCTGGATCGCCGCTCCCGACGATCAAGGCCGCCGCCTCATAGAGATGGGCCGCTTCGAGGTAGTGTCCGGGGCGCTCGAGAGTGACCGCATCGGCAACCATGGTCGCGGCGTTCGGGGCGGCGAACTCCATGAGGTTGGGAGCGATCACCGCTGAAGTGTCCACGTCAGCTGACGTCGCGAGGACCATTGGCTCCTGCCCGAAGGTCGTTCCGGCTGCGCCCACGAAGCCGATCGCGGCAGCCAACCACAGCGTCTGGTGTTTCCTGGACATCCTGACCTCCCTGTTGGAGCCTCGGACGAAGTCAGCTATTCCGAGTGCGCCGCCACCTCCGAGGAGTGAGTGTCGGGAGCTCGCCGACAGCATCTCGGGCCTGCCAACCCTCCCGTCACCCTGGTTACGGAAGAACTCGGAAATCGCCTCATCGCGCTCACTGTGACGGCGTCTGATCGAGCGAGGTGACACTGAGACTGCTGGCGGAGGTCAGGGCCGGGTGGACATGCCTGGCGCATATGCTGGAGGGGCGGCCCGAAGGACCGCCCCATTGCCCCGGTGAAGGCTACACGCCGTGGCCGCGGACCACGGCCACCGGCTTAGAGGTTGCCATCAGGGACTCGCGACCCCCCTGAGGCTCTCGAACCGGGAATCTGTGAGCTGGATCGGCGCGCCTCCATCGACGCTCACCTTGTAGATCTGGAACGTGCCGCCGCGGTCGGAGGAGAAAAGGACCTCTCTGCCATCGGCGGACCAGGCCGGCTGTTCGTCCGCCGCGGGGTGATCGGTGAGTCTGCGAAGCTCCGTGCCGGTCCGGTTCATCACGTAGATCTCCTCGTTCCCGTCCCTTCCGGAGGTGAAGGCGATCTTGGAGCCGTCCGGCGACCACACCGGCTGCGCGTCGAGGGCGGGATTGGCCGTCAGATTCTGAAGCCTGCCGTCATTGAGCCACATCATGTAGATCTCGAAGTTGCCTTCCCGATCGGTAGCAAAAGCGATGCTCGACCCATCGGGCGACCAGGCCGGCGAGAGATCCTGGCCGGGATCGTCCGTCAGCCGGATCTCGGCGCTTCCATTGGCGTCGATGATGTAGATCTCCGTGTTTCCTCCGCTGGCTCCAGGCGCCTGCATCGCCTTTCCACCCCCGCCACCGTGACGACCCGAGGTGAACGCGATTCTTGACCCGTCGGGCGACCAGGATCCGGGAACGTCATCGGAGTATCCGGTGAGCCTGGAAACCTCGCTGCCGTCGGCGTTCATCACGTACAGCGCCCAACGGCCCATAAAGTCCTCGCCGGTCGAAGCAAAGGCGAGCTTCAAGCCGTCGGGCGAGACCGCGGCGAAGTCGCTCCGCTGGCGAGGCGGCGAGAGCAGCGCGGCGTTCGAGCCGTCGGAGTCCATCACCCAGATCGCCTCGCCGAATGCCCTCGGAACGGAAGTAAAGACGATCTGGTCTTCCAGGCTGCCCGCACCCGAGCAGATAATCTGGAACTGGACCCAGCCCTTGCTGCCCTGGTTCGACACCACCCGCTCGTTGCCGTCAACGACCTCGCAGTTGGCTGCCACATCCGACAGCACGACCTCGTGCGTGCTCCCGACAAGCCCGTCGATCGCTCGGCTTTCATGGCACCCGATGGCCCCCACGTCCTCCCCGTCCACGGTCAGCGTGTAACCATCCGGGTCGGCCGGAAGGCCGCTGGTCACGGTCACGATCTCTATGGAAAAGTCGCCGGAAGCGATACGCTTCCCGCCTCGCTCGGTCCCATGAGGCTCTCGCCGCTGCAGGCGGCGAACAAGGTGAAGCCGACCGAGGAAACCGCCGCCGCGAATCTGGCTCCGAGGCTGGACATCTCGACCTCCGTGTTTGGCCTCGAACGAAGTCGGCGATCCCGAGTCCGCCGCCACCTCCGAGGAGTGGCTGTTGGCGGAGCTGCCGGCCGGCAGCCCTCTCGGCCCTGCCGACCCTCCCTCCACTCTGGTTACGGAAAGACTTCGAGATCGCCTCATACGGCTGCCTCTGACCGCCGACTCCGTATGACGGGGCGAGGCGACACTACTAGGTTGGATGAGCCTCAGGCTTGAGAATCCGGGGAATTGGTTCTTGGTGAGGTCGGCGTGAGCGACTCAGTTCAAACCACCGTATCGATGCTGCTGGCGGAGGTCAGGGCCGGAAGCCGCTCCGCCTTCGATGATCTCGTCCCGATCGTCTACGAGGAGTTGCGAGACCTCGCCCGTGCGCAGCGGCGCGGTTGGCAGGGCGACGAGACGTTGAACACCACGGCACTGGTCCACGAAGCCTACCAGAAGCTGGCCGCACAGGACGAACCGCATTGGGGAAGCCGCGCGCATTTCCGCTCCGTCGCGGCGAGGGCCATGCGCCAGGTCCTGATCGACTACTCGCGCGCCAGGTGCGCCGCGAAGCGCGGCGGCAAGCAGGTTCGTGTGTCGTTCGACGAGCTCAGGGTGGCGGGCTCCAGCGGCGCGGTCTCTGACCGGCACGCTGAGTTATTGATCGCGCTCGACAAGTCCCTGGAGAAGTTGAGCGACCTCGACAGCCGTCAGGCTCGGGTGGTGGAGTGCCGCTTCTTCGGCAGCATGACGATCCCGGATACCGCGGCGGCGCTCGGCATCTCGCGCGCCACGGTCCAGCGCGACTGGGTTATGGCGAAGTCGTGGCTGTACCGGGACATGCAGCAGGCGCTGGACTCGGAGGGCTCGGCGACGCTTTAGGCGCGAGGGCCTCGTCGGGCTGCTCGACACGGCCGTTGCCGCTCTGCCCTTCTTGATCAGCGGCACCGACCCCCTACAGCAAGAGACAAGGACCTCCCGACAGCGGCACTTCGCCGTCAACGCTACGGTTAGACTGGTTTTGTGTGTCCAGCTGCCCGAAACGCTCCATCCGCTGGGGCGGAAGGCTGCGCGAGATCCGTGGACCCCGAGCGCAGAGAAGACCTCAAGCGACTCTTCGAGCGGGCGTATTCGCTGCCCGCCGGGGACCGGAACGCCTTCCTGGAGGAGAACTGCGCGGATGACCCCGAGGCGCGGGCCGAGCTCTCCTCCCTCCTGACGGCCGCCGACGGGGCCGAGCCCCTATTCGAGGAGCTCGCGGAAGCGGTGATCCCTCTTCCGCCAGGTACCGGTGAACCCACCTGGAGCGTCACGTCCGACGAAGAGTACGTCGTGGGCCGGACGGTCCATCAGTACCGGATCGAGGAGAAGCTCGGAGCCGGCGGCATGGGCGTCGTCTACCGGGCCCACGACACGCGGCTCGACCGGAGCGTCGCCCTGAAGTTCCTGCCCCAGCACGTCGTCGCCGACGAGGACGCAGCCGAGCGCTTTGTGGTCGAGGCCCGCGCCGCGGCCGCCCTGGACCACCCCAACGTCTGCATGGTCCACGAGATCTCTCGAGACGAGGACGACCGGCCCTTCATCGCGATGGCCTACTACGCCGGCGAGACGCTGAAGCAGAAACTCGCACGAGGAGCCCTACCCCTAGAGGAAGCGGCAGACTACGCCGCGCAGATCGCCGCGGGACTCGGCGCCGCACACGCTCACGGGATCGTCCACCGCGACGTCAAGCCGGGCAACGTGATCGTCACCTCGGACGGCGTGGCCAAGATCCTCGATTTCGGGCTCGCCAAGCTGGCGGACGTTGCGCTTACGGGCACCGGGGTGACGCTCGGCACCGCAGCCTACATGTCCCCTGAGCAAACCTGGGGAGAAGAGCTGGACGCCCGCACGGATCTGTGGTCGCTCGGCGTCGTGCTCTACGAGATGCTCACCGGGCAGCGGCCTTTCCGGGGCGACCGCCAGGTGGCCGTCATTAATGCGATCCGGCACGAGGAGCCCGAGCCGCCCAGCACGCTCCGCGACGAAGTTCCTGCAGAGGTGGAAGCGCTCGTGCTCGGTCTGCTCAGCAAGGAGCCCGACGATCGCTACGGGAGCGCACAAGCTCTCCTGGGCGATCTCGCACCGCTCGCACCAGCCGCCGCGGATCTGGAGGTAGCAGCCGAGCAGCACGCCGGCAGGGCGCGTAGGAAGCGAATGATGCGCGGAGTGGCTGGCGTGCTGGCCCTGGCGGCGATCGGCGGCGGGGCCGTGCTGGCCGTCCTTGCCGTGCTGCGCGGCGGGGCGGGTGTGCCGCTCGATCCTGACCGGGTCGCAGTCGCCGTGCTGGCTAACCAGACGGGGGAGGCAGCGCTGGACGCGCTGGGCCGTCAGGCGACCGAGCGGATCACCCAGGCGGTGCAGCAACGCGAGGTGGCCGACGTGGTGCCTACGGAGGTGGCCCTGGCCGCCGCCGAGGCGAGCGAAGGACGGGGAGGGATGGACGCGGTGGCGGCCCTGGCCCGGGCGAGCGGGGCGGGCGTGGTCCTCCACGGCGCCTACTACCTCTTGGGGGACTCCCTCCATTTCCAGATCCAGATCACGGATGTGGCGGAGGGCGAGGTCATGAGCGCCATGGCTCCGGTGTCGGCGCCTCGAAATGCACCCGGCGAGGCGCTGAGCCTGCTGCAGGAGCGTACTCTGGGGGCCCTGGCCGCCGCTCTCGATTTCCGCGCCGGCAACTTGGACCTCCCCACCCAGCCACCGAGCCTCGAGGCGTATCGCCTCTTTTGGCAAGGAGAGGACGCCTGGAACCGGTTCCAATACGAGGAGGCGCTCGGCTACTTCGAGCAGGCCTCGGCGATGGACTCGACCTGGATGACGCCGCTTCTGTATCTGTTTCTGACGGTCATAGATGCGGACCCAGCGAGGGCTGACTCTGTGGCCAGGTTCGTAGCTGAACGGACCGAACACATGAGCGAGCCGGAACACCTGATGTACCAGGTCCTTCGCTCACACTTCGATGACGAAGATGCGACGGTCAAGCTGAGCAGAGCCCGGCGAATGGTGAGGCTGGCGCCGGGCTACGGGCTTTGGTTCGGTTACTGGGTCGCCTGGCAAGCCTATCGGCCCCACGAGGCCCTGGAGTTCCTCGTCCAGGTGGATACTACCGGCCGCAGGTTCGAAAGGCACGAACGGGAACACTGGAGTCTAGTCGGCTATATGCACCATTCACTCGGAAACCACGAGGCCGAGCTCGAGGCTGTCCTGGAGTTGCGCCGGCGATCTCCCACTGACCAGGAAGCGTCGTACCGCCAAAAGGGGCAGCGCCGCCACGTCGCGGTGTTGGCCGCTCTCGGCAGACTCGAGGAGATGGACGCTCTGTTGGACACCGTCCTTGCGCAGCCGGGGGTGCTTCTGCGGGACGAGATTATCATTCTCGTAAACGAGCTGCGTACGCACGGCTTCGACGATGCGGCCCGAGCGGCAGCCCAGCGTGGGCTCGATTGGCTGGAGGCCCGAACGATGGAGGAGGTTCGCGAAGATCCGACCGGCTACAGGGGAGACCGGGCAGAGATCCTCTACGCACTCGGGCGGTGGCAGGAGGCGCGCGACCTGTACGAGCAGTTGCTCGATGAGTTCGGCTACTACCCGCAGTTTCGCGCGGCTATCCTGGCCTCCTTGGCGAGCGCGGCGGCGCGGCTCGGAGATGTCCAGCGGGCCCGGGCAATCAGCGGCGAGCTGGCCAACATGGTGGAGGAAGTGCAGCGCTCGGGCACGGACGTGGAGGGCGTGTTTGCATCTGATCTGCTGACGCACCGCGCTCGCATCGCGGCCGTGCTCGGGGAGCGAGAGCAAGCGGTTCGATTCCTGGAGGAGGGCTTCAGGGCGACCAGGCACAAGGGATACTTCGCGTTCGACGCTCGCCACTGGACTGACCTGCACCTGCTGTACGACTACCTGCCGTTCCAGCAGTTCGTCAAACCGCGCGGCTGACGCTCTTCAGCTGGCGAAACGTCGGTGAGAGCCATGGACCACGAGCGCAGGGAAAGCCTGAAACGCCAGAGCGAGCTGCCCGCCGAGGCGGAACCCGCCCTTCTGGACGAGGCCCGCGTGGACAACCCGGAGTACCGGGCAGGTCGGACCATGGGTCGGTACCGGATCGAGCAGAAGCTGGGCGGCGGCGGCATGAGCGTGGTCTACCGGGCCCACGACACCGAACTCGACCGCACCGTCGCCCTCAAGTTCCTGCCGCCCCACCTCGTAGCCGATGAGACGGCCGCCGAGCGTTTCATGATCGAGGCCCGCGCCGCCGCCGCGCTGGACCACCCGAACGTGTGCACGGTCCACGAGATCGGACGCGACGAAGAGGGCCGGCCCTTCATCGCGATGGCCTACTACGACGGTGAGACGCTGAAGCAGAAGCTCGCGCGAGGGGCGCTGCCCGTGGGGGAAGCCTCGAACATCACCACCCAGATCGCCACCGGGCTCAACGCCGCTCACGCCCGCGGGATCGTCCACCGCGACGTCAAACCGGGCAACGTGATCGTCACCTCCGACCGCGTAGTCAAGGTGCTCGACTTCGGGCTCGCCAAGCTGGCCGACGTCTCCCTCACGGGGACGGGGATCACACTCGGCACCGCCGCCTACATGTCGCCCGAGCAGACGAGGGGCGAGGAGCTGGACGCCCGCACGGACCTCTGGTCCCTCGGCGTGATGCTCTACGAGATGCTCACCGGGGAGCGGCCCTTTAAGGGGGACCGCCAGCTGGCGGTCATCCACGCGATCCGGCACGAGGAGCCCCAGCCACCCCGAAGCCTCCGTGATGAGATCCCGGCTGAGCTGGAGGAGCTCGTGCTTGGCCTGCTCAGCAAGGAGCCCGCAGGGCGCACCGAAAGTGCGCGTAAGCTGGTGGGTGATCTCGCACCGCTCGCAGTAAGCCGCCCGGCTCCGGCGCGTCGGAAGCAGATGATGCGGGGCGTGGCCGGTGTCGTTGCCCTCGCTGCCATAGGCGCAGGGGCGGTAGCAGCGATCCTCGCGGGCCTGCGGAGCGGAGCCGACGTGACGCTCGATCCGGATCGGGTGGCGGTGGCCGTGCTGCAAAACCAGACGGGCGATCCGGCGCTGGAACTGCTGGGCCGGCAGGCGGCCGAGCGGATCACCCAAGCGGTGCACCAGCGTGAGGTGGCCGATGTGGTGCCCACGGAAGTAGCCCTGGCCGAGGCCGACGCGCGCGGCGGACGAGAGGGCACGGATGCGGCCACGGCCCTAGCCCGGGTGAGCGGCGCGGGCGTAGTGCTCCACGGCGCCTACTACCTCGTCGGCGACTCCCTCCAGTTCCAGATCCAGATCACCGACGTGGCCGAGGGCGAGGTCATGAGCGCCCTGGCCCCGATCTCGGTACCCAGAGAGAGACCCGGCGAGGCGCTCGGCCTCTTGCAGCAGCGCACCCTGGGCGCCCTGGCCGCCGCACTCGACTTCCGGGACGGGGAACTTCAATGGCCTACTCAGCCCCCCAGCCTCGAGGCGTACCGTCTCCACCGGCAAGGAGAGGACGCCTGGAACCGATACGATTTCGAGGAGGCGCTCGGCTACTTCGAGCAGGCCAGGGCGATGGACACCACCTGGATGATGCCGCTCTATTGGACGACGCTGACGTACGGGAATCTGAGGCGCTCCGCAGAAACGGACTCCTTACTCTCCTTACTCAAGCTGTCTACCGAGCGCACGGAGCACATGAGCGAGATCGAAAACCTCCTCTTTCGGGGTCTGCGTTCCCATTACGCCGACGAGGACCCGACGGTCAAGCTCCGCGACGCCCGCCTCTTGGCTGAGCTCACACCGGCCGGCCTTCGCTGGGGTTACTGGAACGCCTTTCAGGCCCACCGTCCGCAGGAGGCTCTGGACTACATCGCCCGCATCGACACAACCACCCGCCGGTTCCAGAGTTTCGAACGCGAGTACTGGGACATGACCGCGGAGATGCACCACGCACTGGAAAACCACGAGACCGAGCTCAAGGTGAGCCGGGAGTGGCGCCGACGGTTCCCGGATGACATGGGAGCGTACCGCCGCAGCCTTCAGGCCCTGGCCGCTCTCGGGAGAACGGATGAGATCGAGGCTCTGTTGGACACCGTCCTTGCACAGCCGGGCCGAGAGGTGGGCGACTCGCGGCGGCTGCTCCTGCCTATCCAGGAGAGTATCGTTCTCGCATACGAGCTGCGTGCGCACGGCTTCGAACAAGCGGCCCGAACGGCGGCGCAGAGCGGGCTCGCTTGGATCGAGACGCGGCCGCCGGAGGAGGTACGGGAAGAACCGACCGGCTACAGAGCTCAGCGGGCCGAGCTCCTGTACGAACTCGGACGGTGGGAAGAGACGCGTGACCTGTTGGTGCAGCGGCTCGGAGAGTTAGGCGAAGGCGCACAGTTTCCCGCACCGCCGCTCGCCTCCCTGGCGGGCACGGCTGCACGGCTGGGAGACGTCGAGCGCGCCCGGGCGATCAGCGCCGAGCTCGGCGACAGGATCGAGGAGGTCCGACTCTCTCGCTTGGATGTGGAGGGCATGATGGCATCGGAGTTACTTCTGCACCGTGCTCGTATCGCGGCCGTGCTCGGGGAGCGGGAGCAAGCGGTGCGGTTTCTGGAGCAAGGCTTCAGGGTCACCAGGGCCAAAGGTCTTTTCGCATTCCAGGTACGGCACTGGACCGACCTACAGCTGCTGTACGACTACCTGCCGTTCCAGGAGTTCTTGAAGCCGCGCGGCTGACGCCGCTCGACCGATTGGCCCGTCCGTCAGCCTTCCGAAGAAGCCTTCGTTCGACAACGCATCGCCGCCACAGGTCTGCACACGCCAATGACTTCGGCCCATCCAGAGGGGACCTGGCTGCGCAGGCCGAACGAGAAACTCCCGACAGCTTCGATCAAGAAACGCCTGATAGCGCCACCTCATCAGGTAACTAAGCTCATCTTGGTGGATTAGGCTCTACTGACTGCTCGGTGATGTTGACGGCGCCGAGCAGACGCCCCCTCCAACAGGACGCCTGCCTGGCCGCCCACCGAGCGATCTGCCTCGAAGTTCATCCACCGTTCAGCGACGGATAACCAGAGAGGACAGATGTCGGCGGTCGGTATCTGAGATGAGCGGTTCGCTGCGAGGCACGGTTGTGCTCTTCGCCATGCCCTTTCTGTGCGGCACGGCGGCACGTGCGCAGGAGGGCGCCGTCACAGGTTCGGTCACCTCAGTGAGGGGCGAGAGCCTGGCCGGCGCTCAGGTCTACATCTCAGGCACCACGCTCGGCACGTTCACGGACGACGAGGGCCGTTATCGGCTCAGCGGCATCCCCGCCGGCGAGCATCTGCTCCGAGTCGCAACGATCGGCTACCAGGCGGCCGAGCAGATCGTGTCCATCTCGCCGGGCGAGGTGGCGACGGCCAACTTCGTGCTCGAGATCTCGGCCGTCGCACTGGACGAACTGGTCGCCACGATCACCGGCCAGCGGCGGCGGCGCGAGCTCGCGGCCGACATCTCCACGATCGAGGCCGAAACGGTCGCCCAGGACACCCGAGCCAACCAGATCACCCAGATCCTCAAGGGCCAGGCGACGGGCATCTTCGTGCGCCAGTCGTCCGGCACCGTCGGAACCGGGGCGGACGTGCGGATCCGCGGCACGGGCTCGATCAGCAAGAGCACGCAGCCGCTCTACGTCATCGACGGCGCGATCATCGACGCCGAGGCTAACGCGAACGACCCGTTGTTCGGCTGGATCGGTGTGGGCGGCCAGGATTTCACCCGCCTCAACGACCTGAATCCGGACGAGATCGCGTCGATCGAGGTGATCAAGGGTCCGGCGGCTTCCGCCCTGTGGGGTGCCCGCGGGAACGCCGGAGTGATCATCATCACGACGAAGCGGGGCACTGGGTCCGAGACCCGCTGGAACGCGCGGGCCGACCTGGGCTTCAACCGGCAGGCGAACGGCTTCGTCGATCCGGCCGGGGGTCGGTCTTTCGTGAAGGGGCAGTTCCCGACGACCGGCTGGAACCCCCTGTCGATGGGCTTCGCGACCGACACGATCTACACCCAGAACTTGCTCGAGGAGTTCAACCCGTTTCGAGATGCTCTCTATCAAAACTACAACGGCAACCTGACAGGTGGCGGCGGGATCTGGAATTACTTCGGCTCGGTCCAGTACCTGAACGAGAACGGCACGCTGCCGAACAACGCCATGCAGAGGTTCAACTTCCGGGCGAACTTCGGCGTCGACCCCGGCGACCGTCTGACCCTCTCCTTCTCGAACGGCTACACGAGCAGCGACGTCTTGCTGCCGGACAACGACAACAACGGCCAGGGTTACATCGGCGTGGCCGTCGTCGGGTTCCCCTGGGAGAAGCCGCTCATCGGGGTGATCGATCCGGTGACGGGCGACACGGTGGACAGCTGCCCGCTCGCCATTGAGCTCTCGAAGGCCATCGGCTTTCCGACGAGCGACTTCGCCAGCAGCTGTCCGGAGAACTCCTTCTTCGCCGGCCGTACGTTCGAGGATGTCGAGACCCTCGTCAACCAGAAGAAGGTCGAGCGCTACACGGGCTCAGGTAACGTGACCTGGAACCCTCTCGAGCGGTGGACGAACCGGTTCACGCTCGGCTACGACATGGTCAACGACCGCACGATGCAGCTCGTACCCGTCGACCCCGATCTGCCGTTCGGTTCGCTATCGAACGGCTCTCTGAGCCGGGCAGTCACGACGAGCCGGAACCTCACCCTTCAGGGCACGACCACCTACCTGCAGCCCCTCACATCCAGCCTCGACCTCGAGCTCGTGGGTGGCGTGCAATGGTATCGGCAGACCATGGAGGGAAGCTTCGCCTGGGGCACGGTGTTTCCCGCCACCGGTCCCGCGATCAACAACGCGGTCAACAATTTCGGAAGCGACGCCTTCGAAGAGCAGAAGTCGATCGGTTTCTTCGCCCAGGGACAGCTGCAGTGGAACGACAAGCTGTTCGTGCACGGTGCGGTGCGCTGGGACAACAACAGCGCTCAGGGCAGGAACCTCGGCATCCAAACCTACCCCAAGCTCGGAGCGTCCTATGTCCTGCTGGAGGGCCAGGGGATCTTCAACATGCTCAAGCTCCGCACCGCCTGGGGCCGGTCGGGAGCGCTTCCAGGCACCAACGATGCCTTGACCATCCTCTCTCCCGGGCCAGCGTCCTTCGAGGGTGATGATCGACTGGGCATCTCGCCCGACGCACCAGGCAACCCGGAGCTCGGGCCGGAGGTGGGTGAGGAGTGGGAGGTGGGCTTCGATCTGGCCATGCTGCGGGACCGGATCGGGTTGACGTTCACCTACTACGATCAGACGACCGAGGACGCGATCGTCACGAAGCAGGTACCTCCTTCCAGCGGATTCCCCAATCAGAGCTTCACGAACATCGGCCAGATAGACAACCGGGGCTTCGAGGTCGAATTCGACGTTCTCGCCATCGACAAGAAGAACGTCTCGCTGGATCTGCGGTTCATCGTCTCGCAGAACCGGAACGTGATCACCGAGCTCGCCGAGCCGATCATCTACGGGCTTGGCGGCACCTCCCAGCGGCACCAGGGAGGGCTTCCCTTTGGCTCGTACGTCCAGCAGCAGGTCGTAATCGGCGAGGACGGCGAGCCGCGCGTCCTGACCTGCGACGAGACACCGGGGACCTGGGGTCCGGGCGACACGCCCGGCGACAAGGAGTCGTTCTGCAATCCTATCGACGGCAGCCGTTGGCTGGGCGACCCGACCCCTCGTTGGGAAAGCTCGATCCAGACGACCATCCAGCTCTTCAAGTACGTGCAGTTGTACGCGCTCTTCGATTTCCAGGCCGGCCATCAAGGGATGAACAACAACGGGGACTTCATCTGCGGCTTCCCCTTCGGCGGCGGCGTAAACGGTGGAGCGTGCCTGGAGGGCATGACGCAGGACGGCGTGGAGACGAACGGAGATTGGACCAAGATCGTCGCCTACTCGCCGCTGATAGGCTCCACGGCCCCGTGGATCGAGAACGCCGACTGGGGCAAATGGCGCACGGCGCAAATCCGCTTCGACATGCCGCCCGGGGTGACGCGGTTCCTCAAGCTGAGCGGCCTATCGATCCAGCTCATCGGCGAGAATCTGGCGACCTGGACCGACTACGACGGGCTGGATCCGGAGATCAATTGGGCGGGGCAGAGCGAGGCCAGCCGCGCCGAGTTCTTCACCCTTCCGCCGACGAAGCGCTTCATCGGAACGGTCAACATCTACTTCTGAGCCATGACCGGAGAATCGGGTTCATTGACTGGAGGGAAGGGCAAGCGGCGTCTTCGCACCCGCCGGCGAGGGGGGGCCTGGATGCTCGCGGCGGCGCTGCTGAGCGTCGTTGGCTGCGGGCTGGACGTAACGGACCCGGACATCGTCGAGCCGGAAGACGTCTACAATGATCCGAACTCCGTTCCGATCATCATCGCGGGGCTCGTGGAGGACTTCCAGTCCAGCCTGGATTCGTACGTTCTGTTTAGTGGCATGTTCGTCGACGAGTTCATCCATTCGAGCACCTACCCGAACGAGATCCGAGTAGACCGTCGCGAGATCATCCCGGGTGAAGTGCGCGAGCCTTATCCGCAGCTCCACGCGTCACGGATGAGTGCGGACGCGGCGCTGCTCGCGTTCGAGAGTATGCAGGAGGACCCCGCGGCGGATCCCGATCTGCTGAGACGAGGACTCGCGTACGCACTCTATTACGGAGCCTACGCGCGCCTACTGTTGGCCGAGATGTACTGTCAGAGCATCCTCGGCGGCGGGGATCCGGCCGCGGTCGGTTTCGAGCCGGCGCCCCTTCTGCCCGACGAGCGGATGCGGGAGGCGCTCGTAAGGTTCGCGCAGGCGGAAGAAGCGGCCGGCGCGGCCGGGATGCGGGATCTGGCGATGGCCGCCAGGATCGGGCGGGCGCGTGCCCACATGTGGCTCGGCGAGTACTCGGCGGCAGCGTCTCTGATCGCTGGGGTCGACCCTGAATTCAGATTCTTGGCTTGGTACTCATCCAACTCCTTTATTCAGTGGAACTACGTCTACGCTTATACCCACGGCGATGTCGTAGAAATCCGGTATACCGTCGGCGACGGGTCGGCTCCAACTCGCTTCCTCGAGAGATTCGCCTTCTACGACGAGTGGGTGGACGCCGGTTTGATCGATCCCGAGCCGGGTCCGGCCTTCCAAACCTTCGACGCGACGATTCCGGTCAGCCTTCAGCTGATCTACGGAGGTGGGCAGCCGCCGCCAAACGCCACCGGCCGGGCTGCGCCGATCATCATCGCCTCCGGCTTCGGGGCCGCGATCATGCAGGCCGAGGCAGAGTACCGGGCAGGTGACCTCGCGCAAGCCGAGCTCCTGATCAACGAACGGCTCACCACGGGGCTGAACCCGCACGGCAAGGTCTTCACGCCCGTGCGCTTCACGGGAGACTTCGTGGCCGACATCCGCGAGATCGGAAGGGCCTACTCCGCCGGCCTCTGGCTGACGGGACACCGGCTGGGCTTCATGCGCCGCGTTCTCAGCAACGACGGAGTCGACCTGTATCCCGCCGAGCAGCCCGGTCGGGACACGGCATTCCCCCTCATGCTCCAAGAGGTGGACAACAATCCTTCGGTCGACGAGGCATGCCCGACGGGTCCGCCGTGGTCGTGACGGGCGACCACACAGACGTGCGCCCTGATAGGATCTGCGCCTTGGGCGAGGCCAAGTAGCCCGTCACCCCGCCGATGGATCCCGCACCACTCCCGTAAACAGCAACGCACCCGACAGGCGCTCGCGGATCGCGAACAGAAACGGTCGGTCGGCACGGAAGAACGGCGGCGCCGAGGTCACGCCGATCTCCACGGACGTCACGGCGGCCGCCCGCGTGCCCTCTTCGTCCACGTCGACGAACGCCTTCTGCTTCACGCGGCTGATGTGGAGCTGCATGGCCAGCGCGTCGCGATGCATGCGCGAGAAGTCGGCGGCCGCCGGGTCGAACGCGGCCTCCATGCCCAGGGCCTTGAGGACGTCGTTCAGGTTCTTCTCGTACTCGAGCGTGAACTTGGGGAGCGCCACGAGCAGCTCCGTCTCTCGCAGTCCGGCGATGATCTCGGCCCATGCCCCGGCGTCGAGCGATTCGACGAAAGCCTGGATCCCGATCGCCTCGGACGGCAGCACCACGGTCATGGCGAACGCCTCGCTGCCGTACGGCAGCTCGATCGCCTCGTAGTCCGGCGTCTGCGCGTACGGAAACCTCTCGTCGCTCATCGACATGAACGGCACCGGCACGGTCGATCCGTCGGAGCGACGGAAGTCGCCGGAAGCCGTTCGGGCTGGATCGAACTGCAGCGTCCACGCGCCCTCGAAGTAGATGGCATTGATGAGGAAGGCCATCGTGAGAGGATCGATCGGAGGGTCCACGATCCCCTCGATCAGGTCGTCCGTCGCCTCGCTCACCCAGGCGTTGATCACCTCCGCGGCGCCGGGGTCGCTGAAGTCGAGCGCCTCGACCCACGCCAGGAAGTCCCGCTCCACCTCGCTGACGTAGGCGTCCTCGAGCGCGAAGCCCTCCCTGTGCCACACGGAGTTCCCGATCTCCAGCCGGACGGCGGGATCGAGGCCCGAGAGGAGGTCGATAAGGCTCCGGTACGAAACGCCGATCGCCTCGCGCCCGAGACCGCCGAGCCTCAGCGCGTCACGCATCGCCTCGAACGTTCCGGCCTCGGCGCCGGCGAGCGCCATGCCGAGGGCCATCGAGGCGCTGAGAGGCGACACGAAGATGTTGGCTGTCGGGTCTTCCCCGCGTGCGATCTCCCGCAGGAAGTCGAAGGCGAACGCCTCGCCGGCATCCGCAAGGGCGCGCTCGCCGCTGGTGAGCGACCGCGGCAGGGACTCGATGCGTTCCACTTCCTGGGGCTCGGCCGGAGAGCCGCAGGCCGTCAGCAGGAAGACTGCGCCGAGCAGGTTCACGACGGGACGATTCGAGATCAGACGGGGCATCGGACTCATCCGGGAAGAAAAGGACATTTGAAGTTGGTCATGGTACCCTCCGCGCCGGTCCCGGTTCGCGGGCCCGCAGGACTTCGAGTCCCTTGGGAACGCTTGCTGCCAGGTGGCCTCAACTATTAACGCAAAAGCCCGTTGGCGTTAATAACGGTGAGCTTGTGTAAGCATGCGTTAACAACGCATTCATTGTTAACGGCAACCTGCCGCCTATCTCTATCGCCCCTACATTGAACGGCTTGGAGGGTCCTTCAGTCCTGAAGACTAAGTCCATCTCCAGCTTTTGCCGGGCTCGATCCGGCTCCCGTTGGCTGCGGCTCGGGACCGACCCCGCGCCCGCGTCGGCCCCCGTTCACAACCGCATCGCGGCGTCACGCTGCTAGCATCCGGACGAAGCCCTTGCGGTCTTCCCGCAAACCGTCCCACCGTGGATCAGATCCGAACCACCACTCCACAGCATCGGAGGATCAAGATGAGCGGCAAACTCGTAACCGCGGCGCTGGTGACCTTCGTCCTCGCGCTGGCGGTTCCATTCGACGCAGCGGCGCAGACGAGCGGCTCAGGCTACGCCGTCTACGTCCCGCATGGAGAGATTGTTCAGGAGTTTTCCGGCGGAAGCACCGTCGTGCGGTTCTCTCAGCAGGGCTTCAGCCTTGCCGACGATCCGGACGACCCGCTTCACATGGTCAGCTTCGACTGTGCGGGTGTCACCGCGATGACGGCCTCCGGCCAGACGTCCCACGGGCACTGCGACGGGGTCAACACGGACGGCGACACCTACTCCCTCTGGTGGCGCGGAGACGACACCGGCGGCGATTGGGGCTTCATCGCCGGCACCGGCAAATTCTCCGGGATCAACGGGGGCGGTACCTACCAGCCGGTCGCCGAGTGGCCGGATGGCAAGAACGTGGTCCGCTGGACCAGCGAGTGGGCGATGCAGTAGAGCTCGACGACCACCCGGGGGGGCGACGGGCAGAACCCGGCCGACTTAGGCCGGCACGCATCCGCCACCCCTCCCGCTTGCCCTCCCGCTTCTCCATCTCCAGCTTTTTTTGCGAGCTCGACCCGGCTCCCGTCATCTTCGGTGCGGGACCGACCGCCGCGGCCTGCGACGGTCCTTCCAAGGCATCGCATGAGGGGTGAGGGAGAACACTTCGCCGTGCGGGGGTAGGAGCCCGGAAGCAACTCGCTGGCAGCGCCCGAGGAGACCTGACGAGCGCCGAGGAGACCGAGTGGAGCCCACAGACGTCCAGAACCCGGCTTACTACCACAAGGTCATAGACTGTCAGTGGGGCTGCCCGGCCCACACGAACGTCCCTGAGTACATCCGTCTCATCGCCCAGGGCCGCTACACGGACTCCTACTGGCTGAACCGCGAGTCCAACGTCTTCCCGGGGATCCTGGGGCGCACCTGCGACCGTCCCTGCGAGCCCGCCTGTCGCCGGACGCGCCTCGATGGAAAGCCCGTCGCGATCTGCCGCCTCAAGCGGGTGGCGGCCGACCTCCGAGACCCGACGGAGAGCCGTCTGCCGCTGATCCCGGAGGCAAAGAACGGCAAGCGGATCGCCCTCGTGGGAGCCGGGCCGGCCTCGCTCACGGTCTGCAACGACCTCATGCCGCTGGGCTACGAGTGCGTGATCTTCGAGAAGCTCTCCAAGCCGGGCGGGCTGATGCGCACGAACATCCCCGCCTTCCGCCTCCCGCCCGAGGTGCTGGAGGGGGAGATCGACATGATCCTCGACATGGGCGTCGAGGTCCGCTACGAGACGGAGATAGGCAGCCTCAAGGCGCTGCTGGACGAAGGTTGGGACGCTGTCTTCATCGGCTCCGGCGCGCCGAAGGGGAAGAACCTGGAGATCCCAGGCCGCTACGACAGCGACCGCATCCACATCGGGATCGATTGGCTCGAGGGCGTCCACTTCGAGCACATCGACTCGATCGGGGAGCGGGTCCTGGTGATCGGGGTCGGCAACACGGCGATGGACTGCTGCCGATCGGCCAAGCGCCTTGGCGGGACGGACGTCAAGGTGATAGCGCGCAAGTCCAAGGAGTACTTCAAGGCCTCCGACTGGGAGCTCGAGGACGCGGAGGAGGAGCTGGTCGAGATCGTCGAGAACCACTCCCCCAAGCGCTTCATCATCGAGGACGGGGTGCTGGTCGGCATGGAGTTCGAGCTCGTGAGCTGGCACGAGGGCGCCGGCGGGCGACTCGAGGCCGAGGTCCACGCGAGCGTCGAGGTTCCCTGCGACGACGTGATCCTCGCCATCGGCCAGGACAACGCCTTCCCCTGGATCGAGCGGGACATCGGGATCCAGTTCAACGACTGGGAGATGCCAGTCGTCGACCGCACCACCCTCCAGACGACGCGCGACGGCGTCTTCGTGGGCGGCGACGCCGCCTGGGGCCCGGAGAACATCATCTGGGCGGTGGAGCACGGCCATCAGGCGGCCATCTCGATCCACAACTACTGCCAGGGAGAGCCTCTCACGGAGCGGGCGCCGTACGGCCAGAACCTCATCAGCGCCAAGATGGGGATGCTGGAGTGGGCTTACAGCAACGAGTACAACCCTGCGGCCCGCGCCCGGATGCAGCACGTGGATCTCAGGGAGCGGTTCAAGAAGCTCGCCGTCGAGGTCGAGCTCGGGTTCGATCCGGAGCAGGCGGCGCTCGAGGTCGAGCGCTGTCTGAACTGCGACCTCCAGACCGACTTCACGGCTCCGCTCTGCATCGAGTGCGACGCGTGCATCGACGTCTGCCCGGTCGACTGCCTGACGATCACGGGTAACGGCCCCGAAGAGGACCTGAGGACGCGCCTCAAGGCAAGCGCCGAGAACCTGGAGCAGGATCTCTACGTCTCGGAGGCCCTCCCGCAGACGGGTCGTGTGATGGTGAAGGACGAGGACATCTGCGTCCACTGCGGGCTGTGCGCCGATCGCTGCCCGACCGCCGCGTTCGACATGCGGAAGTCCGAGCTCCTCATCCCCTATGCGGACCGCGCACCGCTGCCCTGGGTCGACAAGAACCCGCCCGGGGACGTTGGAAAGGCCCCGTCATCCCACACCGAACAGGCTTCATGGCCAGCTCAGGTCTAGACCGCACGAACGACTTCGCGTTCAAGATCGGCACGGTGAACGGCACCGGGTCGGCGAGCGCGAATGGCCTGCTCATGCAGTCGATCTTCCGGATGGGCATCCCGGTCTCGGGCAAGAACATCTTCCCCTCCAACATCCAGGGGCTCCCTACCTGGTACGAGGTGCGGGTGAGCCGGGATGGGCACATCGCGCGCACCCCCCGATTCGACCTGATGGTGACGCTGAACCCCAACTCCGTCGAGCAGGACATCGCGGAGGTCGTGCCGGGCGGCTACGTGGTCCACGACTCCAGCTGGCCCCTGGACGAGTCGCTGCGGCGCGAGGACGTGACCTTCCTCGGCGTGCCAATGGGGCAGATGTGCGTGGAGGCGTTCGAGGGGGCGCGGCCGCGGATTCTGATGAAGAACATCCTCTACGTCGGCATCCTGACGGCGCTGCTCGACATCGACACCGAGGTCGTGAAAGGACTGCTGCGCGAGAAGTTCGAGCGCAAGCCGAAGCTGCTGGACTCCAACTACCTCGCGGTCAAGATGGGCTACGACTACGCGAAGAAGCACTTCGACCCGCCCCTGCCCCTGAAGCTCGATGCGATGGACGAGACGGGCGACTGCGTGCTGATGGACGGCAACACGGCGGCCGCGCTCGGCTGCCTCTACGCCGGCGCCACGGTGGCGGCCTGGTATCCGATCACGCCCGCCACCTCGCTCATGGACCGGTTCCTGGCCTTCTGCGAGGGATACCGGAAGGATCCTGAGACGGGGAAGAACCTCTACTGCATCATCCAGGCGGAGGATGAGCTGGCCGCCGTGGGCATGGTCCTGGGCGCGAGCTGGATGGGGGCGCGGGCGTTCACGCCGACCTCCGGCCCCGGCATCTCGCTCATGAGCGAGTTCATCGGCTTCGCCTACTATGCGGAGATCCCCGCCGTGATCTTCGACGTGCAGCGCACCGGCCCCTCCACGGGCATGCCCACCCGCACGCAGCAGTGCGACCTGCTCCTTTGTGCCTACGCCTCGCACGGTGACACCAAGCACATCCTGCTCTTCCCGGCCGACCCCAGCGAGTGCTTCGAGATGGCGGTGCGCGCGTTCGACCTCGCCGACCGCTTCCAGACGGCGGTGTTCGTGCTCTCCGATCTGGACATCGCGATGAACGACTGGGCCTGCCCGCGGATGGAGTGGGACGACTCCTACGAGCACGATCGCGGCCGGGTCCTGAGCTCCGATCAGATCGACGCGCTCGACGCCTTCCACCGCTACCTGGACGTGGACGAGCAGGAGGTGGCGACCCGAACCCTCCCCGGCGTGAACCCGAAAGGCGCCTACTTCACCCGCGGCTCGGGGCACACCAAGTTCGGCCGCTACACGGAAGACTCCGCCGAGTACGTGG